>Ga0209232_1000013_pt1 | contig 141003 bp, 136 predicted proteins | sample ETNvirenome_2_60_FD_184066 | JGI IMG/M metagenome (GOLD analysis project Ga0209232, IMG submission 184066) | Marine viral communities from the Pacific Ocean - ETNP_2_60 (SPAdes) (version 2) | ecosystem: Environmental > Aquatic > Marine > Oceanic | place: Pacific Ocean | collected 2013-06-22 | reverse complement strand
GGCCAGTGAAGCCGGCAAGCCGTTGCGCCTGGCCGCACCCGCCGGTCATCTGGAAGCCAGCGCCCTGGCCGCGCGAACGCATCTGCCGCTGGATTCGCTCTAAGTCGCCCACGCGATATCCGCTGCGCCCTGCCTGATCCGCCGACGGGGCGCGCTTGCCGACCGCCGCGGCCATCTGTGGAACCCGCACCCGCAACGGCACTCCAACGCCGACCGCGTACCCGACAAGTGCAGGCACGGGGCTATACTCGGCACTTTTCAGATCGTTCATCTACAAGGACTCGTCCATGAAATCGCTCGGCAAAATCCTGGGTCTGGTCTTTCTCGGGCTGTTGCTGATCGTCGTGGCGGCGGGCTTCGCCCTGACCCACCTATTCGATCCCAACGACTACAAGGACGAGATCCGCGACCTGGCACGCAGCAAGGCCGGCCTCGAACTCGACATCAAAGGTGACATCGGCTGGAGCCTGTTCCCCTGGCTCGGTCTGGAGCTGCACGAAACCACCCTGGCCAGCGCACAGACACCCGAGCAGCCGTTCGCCGACCTGCGCATGCTCGGCCTGTCGGTGCGGGTAATGCCGCTGCTGAGCCGCGAAGTGCAGATGAGCGACATCACCGTCAACGGCCTCAACCTGACCCTGAGCCGTGACGAACAGGGCCGCGGCAACTGGGAGGGCGTTGGCCAGCCGGCCAGGCAGGCCGAACAACCCGCGCCAGCCGCCGAGGCCAGTGAACCACCGGCCGAACCGGATGCAGCCCCCGCTTCGCGCAGCAAGCCACTGACCCTGGACATCGACAGCCTGACCGTCAGCGATGCGCGCGTCACCTACAGCGACGCCAAGACCGGCCAGCAGTACAGCGCCGAAAGCATCGAGCTCACGACCGGCGCGATCCGCGAAGGCAGCCCGATCCCTCTCAAGCTCAACGCCTTCTTCGGCAGCAACAAGCCGGTGATGCGAGCGCGCACTGAATTGCAGGGCGCGCTGCGTTTCGACAACCAGCTCAAGCGCTACCAGTTCGAGGACATGCGCCTGTCCGGCGAGGCTTCCGGCGAGCCGCTGCAAGGGCAGACATTGACCTTCAGCGCCCAGGGCCAGCTGCTGGTCGATCTCGCCGCGCAGATCGCCGAATGGAACAGCCTCAAGTTCACCGCCAACCAACTGCGGGGGCTGGGCGAGCTGAAGGCACGCGATCTGGACAAGGAACCGAAGATCAGCGGCGCCCTGACCGTCGCGCAATTCAACCTGCGTGAGTTCCTTCAGGGCACCGGCCAGCAGCTGCCGGCCATGGCTGACGCTGCCGCACTGAGCAAGGCCGAACTGGTCAGTCGCCTGAGCGGTACGCCAAACAGCCTGGCGCTGGAAGAACTGACCCTGAAGCTCGACGACAGCACCTTCACCGGCCGCCTCGCCGTCAGTGACTTCGCCCGCCAGGCGCTGCGTGTCGACCTCAAGGGCGACCGCTTCAATCTGGATCGCTACCTGCCGCCGCCGAGCAAGGAGCAGGCGGCCGAGGCAGCGCGCAAGAGCGAGGTCAAGAGCACCCAGGCCAGCGCAATCGGCAGCGGCACCACACCACTGCCGAACGCTCCGACCCAGCAGGCCTGGAGCGAAGCTTCGGTGTTGCCGGTGGATCAGCTGCGCAAGCTCGACACCGAGGTCAACCTGGCCATCGGCAGCCTGACCGCAATGAAGATCCCGCTGGACGGCTTCAACCTCAAGGCTCGTACCCGCAACGGCCTGCTGACCCTGCAGGAAGTGCGCGGCGGGCTGTATGGCGGACGCCTGGATGGCTCGGCCAGCCTCGACGTACGCCCGGCACTGCCATTGCTGACCGTGCAGAACCGTTTCAATGGCGTACCGGTCGAGCGCCTGCTGGAAAGCCAGGGCGAGGACGTGGTGGTCAAGGGGCTGCTCAACCTGGATGCCGACCTGCGCACCCAGGGCAACAGCGAGAAGGCCTGGATCGACAACCTCAACGGCAAGGTCGGCTTCATCATCGACAACGGCGTGCTGGTCGATGCCAACCTCGAGCAGCAGCTGTGCCGTGCCATCGCCACGCTCAATCGCAAGCCGCTCACCAGCGAACCACGCAGCAAGGACACGCCGTTCCGCGAACTCAAGGGCAACCTGACGCTGCGCAACGGCGTGGCCAGCAACCCCGACCTCAAGGCCAGCATTCCTGGGCTCACCGTCAACGGCAACGGCGACGTCGATCTGCGCGTGCTGGGCATGGACTACCGCGTCGGCATCGTCATCGAAGGCGACAAGGGCGCCATGCCGGACCCGGCCTGCCAGGTCAACGAGCGCTACGTCGGCATCGAATGGCCGCTGCGCTGCCGCGGCCCGCTGGAGCTGGGCGCCAAGGCCTGCCGCTTCGACAACGACGCCCTGGGCAAGGTCGCAGCGCGGCTGGCCGGCGAGAAGCTCAACGAAAAGATCGAAGAGAAGCTCGGCGACAAGGTCAGCCCCGAGCTCAAGGACGCGCTCAAAGGCCTGTTCAACCGATGAGCCCCGAGCAGTTCGGCGCGGCGGTCCTCGACTGGTTCGACCGCCACGGCCGCAAGGATCTGCCCTGGCAGCAGAACATCACGCCGTACCGGGTGTGGGTGTCGGAGATCATGCTGCAGCAGACCCAGGTCAGCACCGTGCTCGGTTACTTCGACCGCTTCATGGAGGCGCTGCCCAGCGTCGAAGCGCTCGCCGCCGCCGAGGAAGACGAGGTGCTGCACCTGTGGACCGGGCTCGGCTACTACAGTCGCGCACGCAATCTGCACAAGACCGCGAAACTCATCGTGGCCGAATACGGCGGCGTGTTTCCGGCGGATGTCGACCAGCTCGCCGAATTACCGGGCATAGGACGCTCCACGGCCGGCGCCATCGCCAGCATCAGCCTGGGCCTGCGCGCGCCGATCCTCGACGGCAACGTCAAGCGCGTGCTGGCCCGCTACGTTGCGCAGGACGGCTATCCCGGCGAGCCAAAGGTGGCCCGCCAGCTGTGGGAGGTAGCCGAGCGTTTCACCCCGCAGCAGCGCGTCAACCATTACACCCAGGCGATGATGGATCTCGGCGCCACGCTGTGCACCCGCAGCCGCCCGAGCTGCCTGCTCTGTCCACTCAAGGACGGCTGCCGCGCCCATTTGCTCGGGCGCGAAACCGACTTCCCGGTGCCCAAGCCACGCAAGGCGCTGCCGCAAAAGCGCACGTTAATGCCGTTGCTGGCCAATCGCGACGGCGCCATCCTGCTCTATCGGCGCCCGTCGACGGGCCTGTGGGGCGGGCTCTGGAGCCTGCCGGAACTGGACGACCTCGCTGCCCTCGACCCATTGGCCGAACGGCATGCCCTGCAGCTCGAGGATCGCCGCGAACTGCCCGGCCTGACCCACACCTTCAGCCATTTCCAGCTGGCAATCGAACCCTGGCTGATCAGGGTCAAGTCCGCGCCCGACGCCGTGGCCGAGGCCGACTGGCTCTGGTATAACCTCGCCACCCCGCCGCGCCTCGGCCTTGCCGCGCCAGTAAAGACACTGCTCAAGCGCGCCGTCGCTGAATTGAATGCAGGAGAAAACCCATGACCCGCACCGTGAACTGCCGCAAGTACAACGAAGAACTCCCCGGCCTCGAGCGCCCGCCGTTTCCAGGCCAGAAAGGCGAGGACATCTACAACAACATTTCCAAACAGGCCTGGGACGACTGGCAGAAGCACCAGACCATGCTGATCAACGAACGCCGGCTGAACATGATGAACGCCGAAGACCGCAAGTTCCTTCAGGGCGAGATGGACAAGTTCTTCTCCGGCGAAGATTACGCCAAGGCCGAAGGCTACGTGCCGCCGAGCGAATGACCGTCGGCTGCGCTAAGCGCCCGTCCGGATTAAATATTTTTCCGAACCACGCTTGACAGGCAAAAGCCAAATCCGTCTAATAGCGCCCCGTTGCCCAGGTAGCTCAGTCGGTAGAGCAGGGGATTGAAAATCCCCGTGTCGGCGGTTCGATTCCGTCCCTGGGCACCACTAATACCGAAAAACCCCAAGCGAAATTAACCTCCTTGGGGTTTTTTATTGCCTGCGATTTGTGCCAGCGGCCCGCTATGATCCAGCCGGCACTTCACGGAATAGCTGCCCGCCATGTTTGAACAGGCTTTCAAGAACATCGATGACATCCTGCACAAGGATGCTGGCTGCACCAGCGAGCTCGACTACACCGAGCAAACCTCCTGGTTGCTTTTTCTCAAATATCTCGATGCGCTGGAGCAGGAAAAAGCCCTGGAAGCCGAGCTTGAGGGCAAGTACTACCTGTACATCCTCGACCCTGAATACCGTTGGGAGCGCTGGGCTGCGCCCAAGACAGCGAATGGCCAGATCGACCATAACAGCGCCCTGACCGGCGATGACCTCAAGGATTTCGTCAATACAAAGCTGTTTCCGTATCTGCATGGCTTCAAGCAGAAGGCCGAAGGACCGGACACCATCCAGTACAAGATCGGCGAGATATTCGGCGAGCTGAAGAACCGCATCCAGAGCGGCTACAACCTGCGCGAAGTGCTGGAAATCGTCGACGGCCTGCGCTTCGGGTCGCAGACCGAGAAACACGAGCTCTCGCACCTCTACGAAGTCAAGATCAGGAACATGGGCAACGCCGGGCGCAACGGCGGCGAGTACTACACCCCGCGCCCGCTGATCCGCGCCATGATCAAGGTGGTCAATCCGCACATCGGGCAGCGTATCTACGACGGCGCGGTCGGCTCGGCAGGCTTTCTCTGCGAAGCCTTCGATTACCTCAGCAGCCAGCCGAACCTGACCACTCGCCAGCAGGAAACCCTGCAAAAGCACACCTTCTACGGCAAGGAGAAAAAGAGCCTCGCCTACGTCATCGCCATCATGAACATGATCCTGCATGGCATCGAAGCACCGAACATCATCCACACCAACACCCTGACGGAAAACCTCAGCGACATTCAGGACAAGGACCGTTTCGACATCGTGCTGGCCAATCCGCCGTTCGGTGGCAAGGAACGCAAGGAGGTCCAGCAGAACTTCCCGATTAAGACCGGCGAAACCGCTTTCCTGTTTCTCCAGCACTTCATCAAGATCCTCAAGGCCGGCGGCCACGGCGCGGTGGTCATCAAGAACACCTTCCTCAGCAACAGCGACAACGCCTCGGTCAGCCTGCGCAAGCTGCTGCTGGAAAGCTGCAACCTGCACACCGTGCTTGACTGCCCGAGCGGAACCTTCCAGGGCGCAGGCGTGAAGACCGTCGTGCTGTTCTTCACCAAGGGCGCGCCGACGCGCAAGGTCTGGTACTACCAGCTGGAACCCGGCCGCAATATGGGCAAGACCAACCCGCTGGCCGACGCTGACCTCGCTGAATTTATCGAGCTGCAAATGACCTTTGCCGACTCACCCAAGAGCTGGAGTCTGGGCATGGCGGACATTGACAGGACGAGCTACGACCTATCGGTGAAAAGCCCCAACAACGCTCAAGACGTAACCTTTCGCAGTCCGCAGGAAATCTTGGACGAGATTGCGGCGCTGGATGCCGAGAGCCAGGAAGTGCTAGCGAATATCAGGAGGATTCTGTGAAACGCGGCTGGGTCACTAAGCCTCTCGGTGAAGTGTGCACGCTTCAGCGGGGCTTCGATCTACCAACACCACAACGCATCGCAGGCCCATTTCCGCTAGTGAGTTCTAGCGGCATTATTGATACGCACGCTGAAGGGCCTGTTAAAGGACCAGGCATCGTTACAGGACGAAGCGGAAGCATTGGAAAAATTTTCTTCATCACCGATGATTTTTGGCCGCTCAATACCACGCTTTATGTTCGAAACTTCCATGGAAATGACCCCCAATTCATTTTTTACTTACTGAATAAATTTGATCTCAAGAGATTTGTTGGCGGCGCAGGCGTACCGACACTCAATAGAAATGATGTCCACAGCGAATCTGTTTTCATCCCGGAAGCCATTCCAGAACAGCAGCGAATTGTCGCCATTCTCGACGAATCCTTTGACAACATTGCCAAGGCCCGCGCCAATGCCGAAAAGAAACTGCGAAACACCCGCGAGCTGTTTGAAAGCCATGTGCATTCTGCTTTCGCGAAACGCGTTGCGAACTGGCGAGTTAAAACGCTGAATCAGATCGCCACAAATCTGGATAACAAACGCATCCCGATTACCAAAAGGGATCGCAAGCCGGGCAATTATCCATACTACGGGGCATCCGGAATTGTTGATTATGTAGCTGAATACATTTTCGACGGCGACACGCTGTTGATTTCCGAAGACGGTGCCAACCTTATTGCGCGCTCAACGCCAATCGCCTTCCCCGCCTCGGGTAAGTACTGGGTCAATAACCACGCCCATATCTTGAAATTTGAGGACATGGCCACTCAGCGTTTTGTGGAGTTCTATCTCGAAAGTATCAAGCTGGACAAATATATAACCGGCGCAGCCCAGCCCAAGCTCAACCAAAAAGCCTTAAACTCCATCCCGATACCGATACCTGATTCAGTGGCCGATCAGATGCTTGTTGTAACCGCACTTGAGCAGGTGGCCGCCGAAACCCAACGCCTCGAATCCATCTACCAACAGAAAATCGCCGCCCTCGACGAATTGAAGCAATCACTGCTACACCAGGCCTTCAGCGGCCAGCTATAACTGCATCGAAGCACGGAGCACACGATGGATAACACTCAGCAGGAACTGGTGATCTTTCAGGAAGCGGGCCAGCCGGTCGAGGTTCGGTTGGATGCCGGGCGCGATACGGTATGGATGACTCAGCGACAGATGGCGGAGTTGTTCGAAACCTCGAACGACAACATCAGCCTGCACCTAAGGAATATCTTTGCCGATGGCGAGTTGGCGGAGGCGGCAACTACCGAGGATTCCTCGGTAGTTCGCCAGGAAGGCAAGCGGCAGGTCAACCGTGTGGTGAAACACTACAACCTCGACGCCATCATCTCGGTGGGCTATCGGGTCAGTTCCAAGCGCGCCGTGTCGTTCCGCCAATGGGCCACACGCTTGCTGCGCGAACACCTTACCCAGGGCTACACCCTCAATCGCCAACGCTTCGAGGCCAATGCCCTGGAGCTTGAAGCCGCACTGCAGCTGGTGAGAAAAGCGGCGCAAAGCCCCGAGCTACTCAGCGACACCGGCCGAGGGCTGGTGGATATCGTTACCCGTTATGCGCAGACCTTCCTCTTGCTTCAGCGGTATGACGAAGGCCTGCTGACCGACCCGCCCACTATCGCCGGCGGCGCGCTGCCTACGCTGGACGAAGCCCGCCAGGCGCTGGCTCGCCTGAAAGCCGAGTTGATGGCTCGCGGCGAAGCCACCGAGCTATTCGCTCTGGAACGCGGCGACGGGCTGGCGGGCCTACTGGGCAATCTGGATCAGACGGTGTTCGGCGAGCCGGCCTACCCCAGCGTGGAGGCCAAGGCTGCGCATCTGCTGTACTTCGTGATCAAGAATCACCCGTTCGCCGACGGCAACAAGCGCAGCGGTGCGTTTCTGTTCGTGGACTTTCTCAACCGCAATGGGCGCTTGCTGGACGCTACCAACCAGCCAGTGATCAACGATATCGGCCTTGCCGCCCTCGCTTTGCTCGTAGCGGAGTCAGACCCGGCGCAGAAAGACACGCTGATTCGCCTGATCATGAACATGCTCGCAGGTTGATTCCGCCTTCTAAACCCACGCCGCCGAGGGTTATGCTCCGGGCATGATGCCAAAGGGATATTGCCGTGAACGAAGCTGAAACCCGCGCCGAACATATCGACCCCGCCTTGCGTGAAGCCGGCTGGGGCGTGGTCGATGGCAGCCGCGTACTACGCGAGTTTCAAATCACTCATGGCCGCATCCAAGGTGCGGGGCAACGCGGCAAGGCGGAGATCGCCGATTACGTATTGGTATACCGCAACACTCAGCTGGCCGTGATCGAGGCGAAAGCCTGGGACAAGCACTACACCGAGGGTGCAGGCCAGGCCAAAAGCTATGCAAAGAAGCTGGCGATCCGCTTCACCTACGCAACCAATGGCCAGCGTATCTACGCTATCGACATGCTCACTGGCGCAGAAGGCGACTTGCTCAGCTTCCCCACGCCGGAAGAACTGTGGAACCTGACCTTCGCCGAGCACAATGAATGGCGCGAGCGCTTCGCCGCCATTCCGTTCGAAGACAAGGGAGGCACCTGGGGTGCGCGCTACTATCAGGACATTGCGATCAAGCGGGTGCTGGAAGCAATCGCAGCGCAGCAGTCGCGAATTCTGCTGACGCTGGCGACCGGCACAGGCAAGACATTTATCGCCTTTCAGCTGGCCTGGAAGCTGTTCAAAAGTCGCTGGAACCTCAAGCGCGACGCCCAGCGTCAGCCACGCATTCTGTTCCTGGCGGACCGCAACATCCTTGCGGATCAGGCTTACAACTCGTTTTCGGCCTTCAGCGAAGACGCGCTGGTGCGCATCGCCCCGGACGAAATTCGCAAAAAGGGCAAGGTGCCGAAGAACGGCAGCATCTTTTTCACCATTTTCCAGACCTTCATGAGCGGGCCGAACGGCACGCCTTACTTTGGCGAGTACCCGGCGGATTTCTTCGATTTCATCATCATCGATGAATGCCACCGTGGCGGCGCCAACGACGAGGGCAACTGGCGCGGCATCCTTGAGTATTTCACCCCAGCGGTGCAGCTCGGTCTGACTGCCACGCCCAAGCGCAAGGACAATGTCGACACCTATGCCTACTTCGGCGAGCCGGTGTATGTGTATTCGCTGAAGGAAGGCATCAACGACGGTTTCCTCACGCCGTTCAAGGTCAAGCAGATCGCTACAACGCTTGATGAGTACGTGCATGTGCCAGGTGACGGAATAGTCATCAAAGGCGAGGTTGAGGCGGGACGGCGCTATCTCGAGGCGGACTTCAATCGAGTCATCAAGATCCCGGAGCGGGAGGCCTATCGGGTCAAACTGTTCATGGAGCAGATCGCGCCAAACGAGAAGACGCTGGTGTTCTGCGCCACCCAACAGCATGCGCTGGAAGTACGTGACCTGATCAACCAGATGAAGCGCAGCAGCGAGCCGGACTACTGTGTGCGGGTGACCGCCGATGATGGTGCGCGGGGGGAAGAACACCTGCGGCATTTCCAGGACAACGAGAAGACCATACCGACCGTTCTCACTACCTCGCAGAAGCTCTCCACCGGCGTGGATGCGCGTAACGTCCGCAATATTGTGCTGATGCGGCCGGTGACCAACATGATCGAGTTCAAGCAGATCATCGGTCGTGGTACGCGCTTATTCGACGGCAAGGATTACTTCACGATCTATGACTTCGTGAAAGCTCATCACCTATTCAGCGATCCCGAATGGGATGGCGAACCGATAGAGCCTACCGTGACCGGAGGCGTCGCCACCGGAGAGGACAGAGGCGGCTATGAAAACGAACCCAGGCCGCCCAAGCCACCGCGCGATCCACGCCCGGACGTGATCGAGGTCAGACTCAGCAACGGCTCGGTGCGCCGCATCAAGAGCATGATGGCGACGCTGTACCTCGGCGCCGATGGCAAACCGATGTCTGCTGCGCAGTTCCTGGAAAGCCTGTTCGGTAATCTGCCGGAATTTTTTAAAGATGAGGACCAGCTACGCGGGCTTTGGAGCGCCCCGGATACTCGCACTTCGCTCCTACAGGGCCTGGCTGAACGTGGCTTTAGCAACGAGGTACTGCACGAAATGCAGCGCATCATCGACGCCGAGCATAGTGACCTGTTCGATGTGCTGACGTACGTCGCCTTCTCCATCGAACCGCAGACTCGAGAAGAGCGCGCCAGCAGAGCTCGCAGCACGCTGCATGGGCAATTCACTGACAAGCAAGAAGCCTTTCTTGACTTCGTGCTGTCGCAATACGTGAAGGAGGGTGTGGAGGAATTGGGGCCGGAAAAGCTCTCCCCTTTGCTGAAGCTTCGCTACAAGAATGCGATTAACGATGCAGTTGCAGATCTGGGTAGGCCGGAACTGATCAAGAGTCTGTTTTTCGGCTTCCAGAAGCATCTTTATGATGGTGCGCAAGGGAGCAGTGCCCAAACTTAGCGACGCATCAACGTGATATTCCTCTGCGCTCTCGGCGAGCTGGCAAGCCTCAACGGGGCCACTGCAGAAGTGTCCCTCGGCGAATCGCCGCACGTGCCACGCATGCCCGGCCAGGCCTTATCACTTCATCGCTCCGACTTCATTCTGCGCTAGGCTGCTGCTAACTGAGCGGGCCAGAGCGGGATGTTGGCTGGCCGCGTCGAACTGCCAAGGAATGCCGCACAGCGCAAGGAGCCGAACGGTGCACAGGATTCTCTCGATTCTGCTGATATGGCTGTTGTCGAACGCCGCCCCGGCCGGCGCGGGGCAGTGGCGTTTCGTAACCGAAGACTTCCCGCCGTTCACCTATCCGGCTGACGCCCCGGCCAGCGAAACCGCAGGCGTTGGTGCGGCCGGCCCCTTTGTAGAGGTGGTACATGCGATCTGCGCACGCTTGCAGCACCAATGCACGATCACCCTGTATCCCTGGCAGCGCGCATTCCGCCTGGCCGAACAGGGACAGGTGGACGGAATATTCACACTGACTCCTTCACCGCAGCGCGAGCAGATGTTCCACATCAGCCGGATGCTGGTCACTTCTCGCTACAGTGTTTTCGCCCAGGCCGAGAGCAGCTTCGTCTTCAACCAACCAGGTGATGTGGCGGGCCGGCTGGTTGGCGTCTATGGTCCATCCGGCACCTCATACGTGCTATCCGAGCGCCTCAAGTCGGTGCCCGACGTACGCCTGCACCTGACTACCGACAATCGCCGACTGCTGCGTATGCTGCAGTCCGGGCGCTTCGGTGTGGACGGCCTGGCGGTGCTCAATCAGGATGTCGCCTGGCACCTGATCGAGGAAGAGCGACTTGCCGGAGTGCGTGAGGCCGGCGAGATGGGGCCGATCCGCTATGGCATCGGCCTGTCGCGCAAGACGGTGAGCGAAGCACAGTTCGAAGCGTTCGAGCAGGCGCTGGACGCAGCAATAGCCGATGGCACGGTGCCGAAGATCCTGCGCCAGCACCAACTCGAAGCCGCCTTCTGAGCGTTGCGCGCGCCATGGCAAGGCGGCGGTTCGGCGTATTTCTCGGCATGCGTGACCGGCCGCCATTTCGCCAACGCAGACGGACCATCTGAGACCTGACGCCAATCAGGGCGGCGACCGGCCTGCTACCCTCGCCCGCCCCGAACCGCATGGATGCCCCCTCATGCTGCGCTACCTGCTTGCCGCCCTGCTCATAACTGCCATGCCTGCCTCTGCCGAATCGTTCGACTGCCGGGTGATCGGCATCGCCGATGGCAACACCTTCAGCTGCCGGACCAACGCGGGTGAACGTTTCAGGGTCCGGCTGGCGGAAATCGACACCCCGGAGCTCAAGCAACCCTACGGCAGCCAGGCCCGGCAAGCGCTCTCCGACCACATCTTCGGCAAGAACGTGACGCTCGTAGTCAAGGGCCGCGATGACCTGGGGCGGACCCTGGCGCGAGTCGGCGTTGGCAACATCGACGTCAATTCGGAGATGGTCAGGTCTGGCACGGCCTGGGCGTATCGCGGTCACCTTGACGACCGCTCGCTGCTTGATCTGGAGGCGGTCGCCCGGGAGTTCCGGCGCGGCCTGTGGTCATTGCACAAGACCGAACAGCAACCGCCATGGGAATGGCGCGAGCAGATGCGAAGAGCGCGATAGCCGGGGCGATCGCATCGATCGACGTCACTCGCCAGGAAGTCCGGCCTGCTGCTCTGGCTGCTCGATTCGCGGAGTCGGGGGTCGCGCCGCGGACGGCGACACGCTAGCCTGCAAGGGCGTGGAGCGTATTGCCGCTCTGCCGATCGCCTGGAGCTTGCAGCATGCCCACTCGATGGATTGCGATAGTCGTCGGCCTGGCACTCATGGGAAATTGCCAAGCCGATGAGCTGCGCTTCGTCACCGAGGACTTCCCGCCGTTCAGCTATGCCACGGCGGCCACCGGCACCGAGGACCGTGCAGCCGGGCCTTTCGTCGAGATCGTTGCAGCCGTCTGCGCGCGACTTCGGATCGACTGTCCGGTGCAGCTGCTGCCCTGGCGACGCGCACTGGCGCTGGCCGAGAACGGTGAAGCGCAGGGGATCTTCACCGTGATCCGCTCACCGGATCGCGAGCGCGCGTTTCACCTCACTCGCATGCTGGTCACCTCCCGCTATGGGGTCTATGCGCGTTCGGCAAGCCGCTTCGTCTTCCATCGCCCCGAGGACCTGGCCGGACGCAGCGTCGCCGTGTACGGGCCCTCTGGAACCTCCTTCGTGCTCGGCCAGCATCTGGCCGAGGTCGGCGACGTGACGCTGATCCTGGAGGCGGATAACCGGCGGCTGCTGCGCATGCTGGAGGCCGGCAGGTTCGGCGAACAGGGCGTCGCCGTGGTCAATCAGGACGTCGCCTGGCACCTGATCGATCAGGAGGAGCATTCCGACATTCACGAGGCGGGTGAGCTGCAACCGGTGTCCTACGCGATCGGCCTTTCCCGCGCCGCGGTCAGCGAAGCCGAATTCGAACGTTTCAACGACGCGCTCGAAGCGCTGATCGCCGACGGCAGCGTTGCGGCCATCCTGCGGCACCACGGCCTGGAGCCCGCGTTCTAGATTAAGGCGCTGCCGGTCAATCTGCACCTCGCCGATCTTTTCGCTGAATCATTCTGCGCTTCGGACCGTCTACCCCAAAGGCAGCGTTCGGGCAATCCGGAGGTTTCGCCGCGTACATCCCGCTCATCACCCGCGCAAACGGAGGCTGACCGTCCATGGACGCCGCCAAGAAAATACCCAAGGCCATCATTCTGTTCCCCGTGTTCATTCCAGCAGTGATCGTCACACTGCTGCTGGTGATCGGAACCATCAGCAATCCGGAACTGGCCGGTGAAGTGTTCAGCTCGACGCTAGCGTTCATCACGACCAACTTCGGCTGGTTCTACATGCTCTCGGTGGCCTTTTTCCTGGTGTTCATCGTCGGCATCGCCATGACGCCCTGGGGCAGCATCAAGCTGGGCCCGGATCACGCCGAGCCGCAATATAGCTTTCCAGCCTGGTTCGCCATGCTCTTTTCCGCCGGCTACGGCATCGCCCTGCTGTTCTTCGGCGTGGCCGAACCCGTGCTGCACTACGCCTCGCCACCCGCCGGAGCCGGAGAAACCGTCGACGCGGCCAAGCAGGCGATGCAAATTGCCTTCTTCCACTGGGGCTTTCATATCTGGGCCATCTACGGACTGACCGGTCTGGTGCTGGCGTACTTCTCGTTCCGCCACGGCCTGCCGCTGTCGATGCGCTCGGCGCTGTACCCGATCATCGGCGAACGCATCTACGGGCCGATCGGCCATGTGGTGGATGTCTTCGCGATTCTCGGCACGCTGTTCGGCATCGCCACCACGCTGGGCCTGTCCGTCACCCAGATCAACGCGGGCATCAACTACCTCTGGCCGTCGATACCGATCAGCATCAACGTGCAGATCATCGCCATTGCGATCATCACCGGCCTGGCGATCTGCTCGGTGGTCGCCGGTCTGGACAAGGGCGTGAAAAACCTGTCGCTGTTGAACATGATCCTAGCGATCGGCCTGATGCTCTTCGTGTTTCTGGTCGGGCCTACCATTTTCATCCTCGAAACGTTTCTGCAGAACACCGGCAGCTATCTGAACAACATCATCGAGCGCACCTTCAACCTGCAGGCCTACAGCCGCAGCGACTGGATCGGCAACTGGACGCTGTTCATCTTTGGATGGACCATCGCCTGGTCGCCCTTCGTCGGCCTGTTTATCGCCAAGATCAGCCGCGGCAGGACCATTCGCCAGTTCGTCTTCGGCGTGATGTTCGTGCCGACCATCTTCACCTTCCTCTGGTTTTCGGTATTCGGCGACACGGCGCTGCACATGATCATGGTCGAAGGCTACACCTCGCTGATCTCGGATGTGCAGGCGGACAACGCCATCGCGCTGTTCAAACTGTTCGAACTGCTACCGATGACGTCCATCGCCTCGTTCCTGGCGGTGGTGCTGATCATCACCTTCTTCGTTACCTCGTCGGACTCCGGCTCCCTGGTCATCGACTCGCTGGCCGCCGGCGGCGCGCTGCACACGCCGGTCTGGCAGCGTGTGTTCTGGGCCAGCATCGAGGGCGTAGTTGCGTCCGCCCTGCTCCTGGCCGGCGGCCTCAGCGCGCTGCAGACGATGACCATCGCCAGCGCGCTGCCCTTCGCAATCATCATGATGATCGCCGCGCTGGGCATGTGGCGCGCTCTGGTGATCGAAGGCCACCACGAAACCAGCCTGCAAAGCCACATGCAGGGCAGCCGGCTGGCGAGTAACGCCGGTCCCGGCCTGTGGAAGAAGCGCCTGGCGGGGATGGTCAGCTTTCCCAGCAGGGAACAGGTCGACGACTTCATGAGCACCACGGTACTGAAAGCCATGCGCCGCGTGCAGCGCGAACTCAGTGGCCAGGAATGGGCTGCCGAAGTGCACACCGATGAAGCCCACTCGCGGCTCTACCTGGAGGTCATCAAGGACGACCAGGTGGACTTCATCTACGAGATTCGTGCGGTCGGTTACGCCATGCCGGCGTTCGCGCTGACCGAAGGGCCGGAGGCCGACGAGCAGTACTACCGTGCCGAGGTGTTCCTGCGCCGCGGCGGCCAGCATTACGATGTTTACGGATACGACCAGGCGGACATCATCAGCGACATACTCGACCAGTTCGAAAAGTACCTGCACTTCCTGCACATCTCGCCGGGCAGCTTGCCGTGGAAGATGGCCGAGCACGACGAAATGCTCTCCGACGACCAAAACACGCCCAAGCCGGAAGCGAGCTGAGACCGTGGCCGCTTCGGGCCGCACGGAAGCGGACCGAGCCTGCCGTTTACGCAAGGCACCGGAGTGTGCCTGCGCGTACAGCGCCGATTTCATCTATATAGATAGGGGCGCATCGGCGGGCAGCGAAACGTGACCGATTGGTCACACCGCTCAACGCCGCATCGCGCTTGGCGCATGCCGCATCGCATGCTAGGTTTGCGCCTCGCCAGGACGGCGAGCAGTTCGCGCGGAGCGCACCATCAGATATCTAGACCATGGCGGCCTTCGCCGGTCTGTAAGAGGACCCCTCATGGCCGAGGCCATCCCTGCACTGGAAATCCGCAATCTGCACAAGCGCTACGGCGATCTGGAAGTTCTCAAAGGCATTTCGCTGACCGCCCGCGATGGCGATGTGATTTCCATCCTCGGCTCTTCAGGCTCCGGAAAATCCACCTTTCTGCGCTGCATCAACCTGCTGGAAAACCCCCACGAGGGCGAGATTCTGGTGGCCGGCGAGCAGCTCAAGCTCAAGCGCGACAAGCAGGGCGACCTGGTCGCCGCCGACGGCAAGCAGCTCAATCGGATTCGCAGCGAACTGGGTTTCGTGTTCCAGAACTTCAACCTCTGGCCGCACATGACCATCCTCGACAACATCATCGAGGCACCGCGCCGCGTGCTCGGCCAGAGCAAGGCCGAAGCCACCGAGGTGGCCGAGGCGCTGTTGGCCAAGGTCGGAATTGCCGACAAACGCCACGTCTATCCCAATCAGCTTTCCGGCGGTCAACAGCAGCGCGCGGCCATTGCGCGGACGCTGGCGATGCAGCCCAAGGTGATCCTGTTCGACGAGCCGACCTCGGCACTCGATCCGGAAATGGTACAAGAAGTGCTTGCAGTGATCCGGTCGCTCGCCGAAGAAGGCCGCACCATGCTGCTCGTCACCCATGAGATGAATTTCGCCAAGCAGGTATCCAGCGAAGTGGTATTCCTCCACCAGGGCTTGGTCGAGGAGCAAGGAACGCCCGAGCAGGTATTTGACAATCCTCAATCGGCGCGCTGTAAACAATTCATGTCCAGCCATCGCTAATGGAGCAACACCGCATGAAGAGCTATAAGAAGATCCTGCTGACCGCTGCTGCATCGTTGATCATCGGCACCCAGGCATTCGCCGCGGAAAAACTACGGATTGGTACCGAAGGCGCCTACCCGCCCTTCAACCTGATCGATGCCAGCGGCAAGGTGGTCGGTTTCGACCTCGACATCGCCCACGCCCTCTGCGCCAAGATGCAAACCGAATGCGAAGTGGTCACCTCGGACTGGGACGGCATCATCCCGGCGCTGAATGCCGGCAAGTTCGACTTCCTCGCCGCCTCGATGTCGGTGACCGAAGAGCGCAAGAACGCAGTGGACTTCACCGACCACTACTACACCAACAAGCTGCAGTTCGTGGCACCCAAGTCCACCGACTTCAAGACCGACAAGGGCTACCTGGACGGTAAGGTGATCGGCGCCCAGCGCGCGACCATTGCCGGCACCTGGCTGGAAGACAACCTGGACGGCGTGGTCGACATCAAGCTCTACGACACCCAGGAAAACGCCTACCTGGACCTGGCCTCCGGCCGCGTCGACGGCATCCTGGCCGACACCTTCGTGCAGTGGGAATGGCTCAAGAGCGATGCTGGCAAGGGCTTCGAGTTCAAGGGCGAGCCGGTATTCGATGACGACAAGATCGCCATCGCCGTGCGCAAGGGCAACGACGAGCTGCGTGAGAAGCTGAACAAGGCGCTGGCCGAGATCATCGCTGACGGCACCTACAAGCAGATCAACGACAAGTACTTCCCGTTCAGCATTTACTGATCCAACCGAGCCGAAGCCCGGTCGCCTGAAACTGGCCGACCGGGCTTCGGTGTTTGAGCTTCTATGATTCCTGACCTTCACGGATTCGGTCCGGCGCTTATCGCCGGCACCTGGATGACCATTCAACTGGCCCTCGCCTCCCTGGCGCTGGGGCTGGTGCTCGGTCTGCTCGGCGCTCTCGCCAAGACCTCGCCCTACAGCGCGCTGCGCTGGCTCGGCGGCACCTACTCGACCATCGTGCGCGGCGTACCCGAACTGCTCTGGGTGTTGCTGATCTATTTCGGCACCATCAGCATGATTCGCGGTATCGGCGAGCTGTTCGGCATCGAGAACCTGGCCCTCAGCCCGTTCGCCGCCGGCACCATCGCCCTTGGTCTGTGCTTCGGCGCCTACGCCACCGAAGTCTTCCGCGGGGCGCTGCTGGCCATTCCCAAGGGACACCGTGAGGCTGGCCTGGCCCTGGGGCTGGGCAAACGGCGGATCTTCACGCGGCTGATCCTGCCGCAGATGTGGCGCCTGGCGCTGCCGGGTCTGGGCAATCTGTTCATGATCCTGATGAAGGACACGGCACTGGTATCCGTCATCGGCCTGGAAGAGATCATGCGCCGCTCGCAGATCGCCGTGACCGCCAGCAAGGAGCCTTTCACCTTCTTCCTGGTCGCCGCCTTCATCTACCTTTGCCTGACCATCGTCGCCATGATCGGCATGCATTTTCTTGAAAAACGTGCCGGCCGCGGCTTCGTGCGGAGCGCAGCATGACCTGGGAAATCTTCATCAAGTGGCTACCGAGCTTCATCGAAGGCGCCTGGCTGACCCTGCAACTGGTCGGTGTTTCGGTCGTCGCCGGACTGATCCTCGCCATGCCGCTGGGCATCGCCCGCTCCTCCCGCCTGCTGGCCATACGCGCGCTGCCCTATGGCTACATCTTCTTCTTCCGCGGCACCCCGCTGCTGGTGCAACTGTTCCTGGTCTACTACGGCATGGCGCAGTTCGAGGTGGTGCGCCAGAGTGCGCTCTGGCCGTATCTGCGTGACCCGTACTGGTGCGCGATCATCACCATGACCCTGCACACCGCCGCCTATATCGCCGAGATCATCCGCGGCGCGATCCAGAACGTGCCTCACGGTGAAGTCGAAGCCGCACGGGCGCTGGGCATGTCACGGGCGCAGGCGCTGCTGCACATCATCCTGCCACGCGCGACGCGCATCGGCCTGCCGGCCTACAGCAACGAAGTGATCCTGATGCTCAAGGCCAGCGCCCTGGCCAGCACCATCACGCTGCTGGAACTGACCGGCATGGCGCGCAAGATCGCCGCCCGCACCTACCTGCACGAGGAAATGTTCCTCACCGCCGGCCTGATCTACCTGCTGATCGCCTTCATCCTGATGCAGGGCTTCAAGCTGCTGGAACGCTGGCTACGGGTCGACGCCTGCCAGGGTCGCTGAACCGCGCGACCTGTAGGGTGGATCGCGCGTCGGCGGTCCACCATGGCGATCCACTGAATGGCGCTCCTCCGAACGGAGCCTCGTTGGATGTAAGCAACATCCGCCCCACGCCCGGAGGCGGATGAAATCCCGCCTTGCGACCGTTGTCAGACGCAAACCCGAGCCCATCACGAGATTGCCCATGCCTGTCGATATCCAACGCATCGAAATGGACCAGCTCGCCGTCTGGCGAGTCCGCCGCGGCGAGGACGAACTGCTGATCGCCGAACAGGGCGCGCAGATCCTCAGCTATCGCCAGGGCGACGCACCACCGATCATCTGGCTCAGCGAAGAGGCCGCCTTCCAGCAGGGTCAGTCGGTACGCGGCGGCGTGCCGATCTGCTGGCCGTGGTTCGGCGACCTGGCGCGCAATCCGCAAGCCGTACAGGCGAGCTACCACGGCGAACAACCCGCACCTTTCCATGGCCTGGTACGCGCGCTGCCCTGGCAGTTGCGCGAACAACGCAGCGATGGCGATGCGGCTATTCTCGAGTTCGACTGTCCGCAGGCGCACGGCGCGTTGCCGGGCTGGCCGCATCGGGTCGAACTGACGTTGCGGATTCGCCTCGCCGATGATCTCCAGCTCAGCCTCAGCAGCCGCAACGACGGCGACGAAAGCGTTGCCATCAGCCAGGCGCTGCACAGCTACTTCGCCGTCAGCGACATCCATCAGGTGCGTGTGGAGGGCCTCGCCGGCTGCCCATACATCGACACACTGCTGGACTGGAAAGAATGCCAGCAACAGGACGACCTGCATTTCAACGGCGAAACCGATCGTGTCTACCAGCAGCTGCCGGCCACCCTGAATCTTGTCGATCCGGCGTGGCAGCGGCGCATCCGACTGACCACCAGCGGGTCGATGTCCGCCGTGTTATGGAATCCGTGGATCGACAAGGCGCAGCGTCTGACGAGCTTCGCCGACGATGCCTGGCAGCGGATGCTGTGCATCGAGACGGCCAATGTGCTGGACGACGCGGTGGTGCTCCAGCCGGGTCAGCGCCACACCCTGACTGTGTCCATATCGGCAACTTCCAGCGACCTATAAACATATATCGACCTCGATTCTGTGACCGGGTAGAAAGTTGCACGTAAGTATTCTCTTACAAGCAACCAGCATATTTCTTACGAAGTAAGTTGCTATACAAAGGCACCTTAATCCCCCGTTTTGAATTAGTTCCGTCACCAGCTTGTTAATATTCCCAGCTGCAACGGAGATCACACTTCTCGCCTTGAACGACACATACCCCCCGTCTAGGATGCCCACCCCATAAGGCCCTGTGCAATTTGTTGCGCAAGGACGGTGTGCAAGAAGTTGCGCACCCCTTTTCTCGGAAACATTCCGCTTTTGATATTGGCGGCATGTTTCAAAGTTCACGGATCGAACTTGAGCGTCACGGAAGACCCAATGCACGCCAGCGCACTCAGCAAGCATTATCTGGAACTTGCCAGAAAGCCGGTCAATGACAGCAATTTTGCTGGCGACGATATTCGCTACAGCAGCGAATTCGAATTGCTCGAGGCTGAACTTGCCAAGGCCGGGGCACTGCACCAGACCACCGGCATCGACTGGCAGAAGGTCCGCGAAGGCAGCGAAGTGCTGCTCGCGTCGCTGTCCAAGGACCTGCGTGCTGCAGCCTGGCTCACATGGAGCCTGTTCCAACGCGAATCCTTCGCTGGGCTGCAGGCTGGCCTGAGCCTGCTGCAATACCTGTGCAGCAATCACTGGGACGAGCTGCACCCACGCAAGCCACGCACCCGCGCCGCCGCGATCAACTGGTTGCTGCCGCGCCTGGAGCAGACCTTCTCCGAAGACGTGCCGGTTGGCGAACAGCTGCCGCTGTTTCGCAGCCTCGCCGAGCAATTGCATGCGCTGGAGCAGTGCCTGTCCGGCCACTTGGGCGAAGAGGCACCGTTGCTGCTACCGCTGTGCCGCCAGATCGACGGCATGGTCAAACGCGCCAGTCAGGGACAAGCGCAGCCCGGGCCGGTAGGTGCGGCCCTCGCCCAGGTCAAGCAGGTCGCCAGCCAGGTCTTCGCTCCCGGTTCGCCGATAGAGAACGACAAGGAAGCGCTCAAGGCCGTGCGCAATCTGCAGGAGCAGGCGCGCCCACTGACCGCCTGGTGGCTCAAGCAGCGCACCAGCGATCTGCGCCCCCTGCGCCTCGCGCGCACCCTACTCTGGCTGAACATCGATAGCCTGCCGGTGCACAACAGCGAGCAGATCACCGCGCTACGTGGCGTACCCGCCGACAAACTGGCGAGCTACCGCGAACGCTTCGCTCAGGGGCAGTACGCCGACCTGCTGGTGGACCTGGAAAACAGCACCGCGCGCGCGCCGTTCTGGCTGGACGGCCAGCGCCTGGCCTGGGAGTGCCTGCAGGAGCTGGACGCCGCGCAGGCCATGCGCGAAGTGGAGATCCAGCTCGCGCTGTTCCTGCAACGCGTACCGCGTCTGGAAGAGCTGTGCTTTCACGATGGTACGCCGTTCGCCGATGCCGAAACCCGCGCCTGGATCAGTGGCCAGGTCATGCCCCATGTGCAGCCGGCCACGGCCGCCCGACCGGAAGAGCCACCTGCCGCCGGCAGTATCCAAGCAAGCTGGGAGCTGGCATTGCAGGAAGCGCTGCCGCTGTTGCGCAAAGAGGGACTCAAACCAGCCGTGCAGCAGCTCAAGCAGGGCCTGGCTCACGCCCGAGGTGGCCGCGAGCGCTTCTTCTGGCAACTGAGCCTCGCCCGCCTGTGCTACCAGGCCAAGAAATACGAGCTGGCCAAAACCCAGCTCGAAGCACTCGACCAGCAGCTCGAAGCCAGTGGCCTGGGCAGCTGGGAACCCGATCTCGCCCTCGAGGTACTGCGCCTGCTGCATAGCTGTTGCGAGCTGCTGCCGCAGAACCACGCCGTGCGTGAAAGCAAGGATGAGATTTACCGCAGGCTGTGCCACCTCGATCTCGAAGTGGTGCTGGATTAACCGCAAAGGAGAACACCATGGCCAAAGAAGGCTCGGTTGCACCCAAGGAACGCATCAACGTCACGTTCAAGCCGGCCACCGGCAATGCTCAAGAAGAGGTCGAGCTGCCCCTCAAGCTGATGGTGCTGGGGGATTTCACCCAGCGCGCCGACGACCGCAAGATCGAAGACCGCAAGCCCATCGCCATCGACAAGAACAGCTTCGACGAGGTCCTGGCCAAGCAGGAGCTGAACCTGACCTTCGGCGTGCCGAACCGTCTGCAGGACGAGCAGACCGATGACGAGCTGGCCGTGCAGCTGCGCATCAATTCGATGAAGGACTTCAACCCGGCCAATCTGGTCGAGCAGGTCCCGGAGCTGAAGAAACTGATGGAACTGCGCGACGCCCTGGTCGCCCTGAAAGGCCCGCTGGGCAACGCCCCTGCCTTCCGCAAGGCCATCGAAAGCGTACTCGCCGACGACGATTCGCGTGACCGCGTACTCGGCGAACTGGGCCTGGCGGCCAAAGAGAAGCTGGACGCCTGATATCACCGACAAGGAAGCACATCTACATGACCACTAGCGCAGCCGCCGTCGAGCACGGCAACCACCTCGCCGAAGGCGGCATCCTCGACCGCATCATCGCCGAAACCCGCCTGACCCCGGACGACGAGGCCTACGACATCGCCAAGCGCGGCGTCTCGGCGTTCATCGAAGAACTGCTCAAGCCGCAGAACGAAAACGAGCCGGTGAAGAAGGCCATGGTCGACCGCATGATCGCGGAGATCGACGCCAAGCTCAGCCAGCAGATGGACGAGATCCTTCACCACCCGCAGTTCCAGGCCCTGGAGTCCTCCTGGCGCGGCCTGAAGCTGCTGGTCGATCGCACCAACTTCCGCGAGAACATCAAGCTCGAGCTGCTCAACGCCTCCAAGCAGGACCTGCTCGACGACTTCGAGGACAGCCCGGAGATCGTTCAGTCCGGCCTGTACAAGCACATCTACACCGCCGAATACGGCCAGTTCGGCGGCCAGCCGGTCGGTGCGCTGATCGCCAACTACTTCTTCGACCCCAGCGCGCCCGACGTGAAGACCATGCAGTACGTCGCCAGCGTCGCCAGCATGTCCCACGCGCCATTCATTGCCGCTGCCGGCCCGAAGTTCTTCGGTCTGGAAAGCTTCACCGGCCTGCCGGACCTGAAGGACCTGAAGGATCACTTCGAGGGCCCGCAGTTCACCAAGTGGCAGAGCTTCCGCGAACAGGAAGATGCCCGCTACGTCGGACTGACCGTACCGCGATTCCTGCTACGCAACCCCTACGATCCGGAAGACAACCCGGTGAAGAGCTTCGTCTACAAGGAAAACGTCGCCGGCAGCCACGAACACTACCTGTGGGGCAATACCGCCTACGCCTTCGCCAGCCGCCTGACCGACAGCTTCGCCAAGTTCCGCTGGTGCCCGAACATCATCGGCCCGCAGAGCGGCGGAGCAGTGGAAGACCTGCCTCTGCACCATTTCGAAAGCATGGGCGAGATCGAAACCAAGATCCCGACCGAAGTGCTGGTTTCCGACCGTCGCGAGTACGAGCTGGCCGAGGAAGGCTTTATCGCCCTGACCATGCGCAAGGGCAGCGACAACGCCGCGTTCTTCTCCGCCAACTCGGCGCAGAAGCCCAAGTTCTTCGGTAATAGCGAGGAAGGCAAGACCGCCGAGCTGAACTACAAGCTCGGCACCCAGCTGCCCTACCTGTTCATCGTCAACCGCCTGGCGCACTACCTGAAGGTGCTGCAGCGCGAGCAGATCGGTGCATGGAAGGAGCGCACCGACCTCGAACTGGAACTCAACAAGTGGATCCGCCAGTTCGTCGCCGACCAGGAGAATCCGAGCTCCGAAGTACGCAGCCGTCGTCCGCTGCGCGCCGCCCAGGTCAACGTCAGCGACGTCGAGGGCGAACCGGGCTGGTACCGCGTCAGCCTCAGCGTGCGTCCGCACTTCAAATACATGGGCGCGGATTTCACCCTGTCGCTGGTCGGCAAGCTGGACAAGGAATAAGCACTTGAACGGATACGGCAGCCTCTTCGAACGCCTCGGCGGTGACGCCGCACGGCGCTCTGGCTGGAGCCGCGAAGTCGCGGCGATGGCCTCGGTGGCTGCCCATCTGGCCAAGATGCTCAGCACCCGAGCGGGCAGCGTGCAGACGCTGCCCGACTACGGGTTGCCCGATCTCAACGATATGCGCCTGTCGCTGCACGACTCGCTGCAGCAGGCGCGTATCGCCATCGAACGTTTCATCGAAGCGTACGAACCCAGGTTGACCCAGGTGCGCGTGCTGTCGCTGCCGCGCACCCACGATCCACTGACCCTCGCCTTCACCATCGAAGGCCTGCTGGAAGTGGATGGCCTCAAGCGCCAGGTCAGCTTTTCCGCCAGCCTGGATGGCAGCGGACAGGTCAAGGTCCAGTAAGGAGACAACGGATGTCCGGCAAACCCGCAGCCCGCCTCGGCGACCCCACCGCCTGCCCGAAGACGGGCCACGGCACCAACCCCATCGCCGCCGGCTCACCCGACGTGCTGTTCGACGGCCTGCCGGCCGCACGCATGGGCGACGCTTCCGCCTGCGGCGGAGCGATGGCCAGCGCAGTGATCCCCAACGTACTGATTGATGGCAAGCCGGCGGCGGTGGTGGGCAGTGTGGGTAACCATGGCAACGTCGTCACCGCCGGTTCGGGTACGGTGGTCATCGGCAGCAGCCATAGCGCGGCGCCCTTCCTCGCGCCTGCCGTCCTTGGAGTTGCCAAGACAGTTACTGCAGCGGCCGCTGCCGCCGAGGCCTTTCGCTCATCTGCACCGGTGGCCCGCGCCTGGCAGGAAGAGCCGGGGGACCTAGCGCCTTTGGGCCTGGAAGAAGAAGACGAGGAAGAGGAGCTGGTCGAGCAGCCGCAGCAACAGGCGCGCCAGGGCATCACCCTGCGAATCGGCGTGTTCTTCGATGGCACCGGCAACAACCTGGCTAATGCTGCCGTGACCGAAAAGTGTCGCCAGGACGACCTGACCCTGCTGGACGAGCGCACCCTCGGCGAAGTCGTCGAGTATTGTAGGGCGCATGGTTTCGGCGGTAGCGAAGGCAACGACTTCTTTACCCAGACACCGGACAACAGCTACGGCAACGCGCCGAGCAACGTAGCGCGGTTGTTCGACCTGTACCAGGACGATGCGACCCGGAGCCTGGCTAAGGACGAGCGTAGCGCCTGCATCAAGGCGTATCTCGAAGGCATCGGCACCAGCAGCGGGGAAGAAGACTCGGTGTACGGGCAAGGGACTGGTATGGGCGATACCGGCGTAGTGGCCCGGGTGATGCAAAGTCCGCAGAAGATCCAAGAGTCGCTGGGTCGCCTGCTGGGTAATAACCCCAATCTGGAAATCGAAGGGTTGGAACTCGACATCTTTGGATTCAGTCGCGGGGCTGCTGCGGCCCGTCACTTCGCCAACGAAATACTCAAATCGGAAAGCGGCATCCTGGCGAGTTTATTCAATGCGCAGGCGCCGGGGTTTAACGCGAAATTCGACTGGGCCACCAACGTTCAGATTAACTTCATCGGTCTGTTCGATACGGTGGCGGCCGTGGCCGACCCGTTGAGCTGGGACTTCAGCCCTGCGGACCACCACAATCCAGGTGTCAACCTGTACCTCCCGCCAGATTGCGCGCGCAAAGTGCTTCAGCTGAAGGCCCGTGATGAGATGCGCTGGAACTTCGCGCTCAATAGCGTGACCCCGCATCATCAAGAGATAACCCTCCCCGGCGCGCACTCGGATATCGGTGGCGGCTATCTTCCGGTTGTGCTGGAAAAGCTGATCCTAAGTCGTCCGGTCAGCTCCACGGTGCCCGCGGACACACCAACTGAACGTACTCACGCGTGGCGCGAGACCGAGCGCCAGTATGAAAAGTGGAAGGCTTTCGGGCTGCCGGAAGATCAGCTTAAAAAGAGGTTTGCCGTATCCGCAAACTCCACCCCCGCGGAGTCAACCATCCGCCGGAGGATTGGGTGTTAGGCCTGGTAACTATTGACCGTCAGATACGCGGCGAGCTTTCGCTGGTGTATTTGCGTGTAATGCTGGAATTGGCAGTGCAGCAAGGAGTTCCTTTCGATTTCATTGATGACAGGGAAAACGCAACCGCGCTCCCCGAAGAGCTCCAGAAAATTGCTCCTAAGTTGATGGCATTCGCCAAAGGAGACAGTTGCGACCTGAATGAAAACGACGAACGCTTGCTCCGGAGACGCTATATCCATCTATCCGCGCACTGGAAGCCCACCAGTGGTCTGCTTATCAGCAAGCCAGCGCCAAATGTCCGTCTGGTCTACAGCAACAAGCCACAGCAGGGCTATCCCGAATGAAAACTCTTGTTCTCGCTTGCACAATCCTTTTGCTCTGCGGCTGCACCGGCAGCCAGGCCCAACCGAAACTCCCCTATAACGCCTGGTATGTCGGTGTCTTCGCGCCCGAACATATGGAGGTCTGGGTGGAAAGCGTGGATGTGATTGACCGCCGAGGGCTGGCCTACGAGCGCGTCAGTGGCGGGGTCCCGTCCTATACAGGCAAGGTCGACGGCTGGCCCAAGCATCCAGCGGGGGGCGCAGGCAAGGACCTGCCAGGCATCGATCTGCCGGAAATCGTATTTGTTCGCTGGCAGTCAATGGTCGAGCCGCAGACCTACAACGTACGCATCAATATTCCCGAGTGGGTGCGCAAGGAAATGCTCAAGCCTCAGCGCGGCTATTGCCACTTTCAGGGCAAGTGGCTGGATGGACAGTTTCGCAAAGACATCACCATCGGCCTCGCCCCCAGCGGAATCGCAAAAGCTTGGGTAGGCGGCCCCTGCCTGCAATCCATCGAAATCGGTCGCTTCGAAGCCGCGATCAGCAAGGTCGGACCATACGGCGGTACATCCAACGGAGAACATCGTCCGCTCTCCGACAAAGCCAAGGCCTATATCGAGCAACACGGGGTGCCCTATGGGTCATGGTAGATCCTCCTCGCCCTACACCCGCCTGGCGCTCGCCGCCCTCGCGCTGATATTGGCCGCCTGCACCAACACTTCCCCGCCGCCGCGCGAACTGGCCGGGCGCTACGAACTGGTCGGTGTGATGGAAATGGGCTCACAGCTGCTGCTCCATGAACAGGGCACGTTCGAGGCGGTGCTCTACTACGGCAGCCTCGACATCCAGGGTCGAGGGCGCTGGGCAATGGTGGACGGGCAGATCGAGTTGCGCGAACGTGGGCCGAGGGCCTTTTTCGACGGGGTGAGACTTGTGCCAAGCGGTAACTGCCTGCTCGTGGACATGGACACCATCACGGGATGCTACCGCCGACTCTAGGGGAGTCCCGCCGCGCAAGCGCGTCGGACACGAAACGACAAGGATGAATCGTTAGACATGTCTTTCAACCACTACTACCAGAGTGAGCTCACCGCCCTGCGCCAGCTGGGCAAGCGCTTCGCAGAGCGCAGCCCGGCGCTGGCACCGTCCCTCGGGCAGGCCGGGCGCGATCCGGATGTCGAGCGGCTGCTCGAAGGCTTCGCCTTTCTCACCGGGCGGCTGCGGCAGAAGCTCGATGACGAGCTGCCGGAGCTGACCCACTCGCTGATGCATCTGCTGTGGCCGAATTACATGCGTCCGCTGCCGGCTTTCAGCATGCTGCAGTTCGATCCGCTGAAACGCCCCGGGCCGGCGCTGACGGTGCCGCGCAACACCCCGGTGGAATCCAATCCTGTGCAGGGCGTCAGTTGCTGCTTTCGTACCGCCTACGCCACCGAGGTGCTGCCGCTGGCGTTGCAGGCGCTGGAGTATTCGGTCAAAGGCACCGGTGCGCTGCTCAGCCTGCGCCTGCAGATGAGCGCCGATGGCCATCTCGGCGAGATCGGTCTCAACCATCTGCGCCTGCACCTGGCCGGCGAGCCCTATATCAGCCAGCTGCTCTACCTGAGCCTGTTGCGGCATCTGGGCGGCATAGAGCTGGTGCCGCTGAACGAGCAGGGTCATCCGCTGACAGGTCCCGATGGCCGACCGCTGACGCCCTTGCAGCTCAACGCCAAGCAGGTCGAACCAGTGGGATTCGCCGAGGATGAGGCGCTGATCCCCTACCCGCTCAATACATTCCGCGGCTATCGCTACCTGCAGGAATATTTCGCCTTCCCGGACAAATTTCTCTTCGTCGACCTCAAGGGTCTGGAGGTCATCCAGCGCATCCCCGAGGACTTGCTCAAGCAGGCCCGCGGCCTGGAGCTGCGCTTCGACATTCACAAGGCCGGCGTGCAGCGCATACGTCCGACGCTGGAAAACGTGCGCCTGTACTGCACGCCGGTGGTCAACCTGTTCCCGCACGATGCCATCCCGATCCGCCTGGACGGCAAGCAGGACCAGTACCTGCTGTTACCCGCCGAGTACGATTCGCAGCAGTGCGGTGTGTTCTCGGTGGATCGGGTGACCGGCTGGAAACCCGGCGGCATGGGCTACGAGGAATACGTGCCGTTCGAATCCTTCGAGCACGACGCCAGCTTCGATGTGCCGGTGGCGCGGCCGCATTACAGCGTGCGCCAGCAACCTTCGCTGCTCGGAGAAGGACAGGAAACCTGGCTCAGCTTCGGACTGCGCAACCTCGACCAGCACGAGACGCTGTCCATCGAGCTGACCTGTACCAACCAGAACCTGCCGCGCCAGCTGAAGCTCGGCGACATCTGCAAGCCCTGCGAAGACACGCCGGAATTCCTCAGCTTCCGCAACATCTCGGCGGTCACCCCGAGCTACGCGCCGCCGCTGCAGCGTGACTATCTGTGGAAGCTGATCAGCAACATGTCGCTGAACTACCTGTCGCTGGCCAACGTCGAGGCGCTCAAGGTGATCCTCGAGACCTACGACCTGCCGCGCTATTACGACAAGCACGCCGAGAACGTCAGCCGGCGGCGCCTCGGCGGCCTGACTCACATCGCCCACCAGCACGTCGATCGCCTGCATCGCGGGCTGCCGGTGCGCGGCGTACGTACCGAACTGACCATGAACCAGGACGGCTTCATCGGTGAGGGCGACCTGTTCCTCTTCGCCTCGGTGCTCAACGAATTCTTCGCCCTCTACGCCAGCCTCAACTCGTATCACGAGCTGCGCGTGCAGAGCACACAGGGACAGGTGTACCAATGGACGCCGCGCATGGGTCAGCAACCGCTGCTCTGAGACCGCTCAACCGCGGCATCCGCGAGTACAGCCTGTTCCAGGGCGTGCTGCTGGTGCTCGATCGCCTGCGCCAGCTCAACCCTGGCCTGGACGAAGAGTCGCTCTACGAGCGCCTGGAGTTCCAGGCCAACCCGAGCCTGGGCTTTCCCGGCAGTGATATCGAGCAGGTGCAGTTCTTCCAGGAGCACGGCGAGTGGCGCGCGCGCCTGCGCATCAACCTGGTCAGCCTGTTCGGCGCCGGCTCGCCGCTGCCGGCCTTCTACGGCGAACAAGCGCTTGGCGACAATGAAGACGGCAACCCGACCCGCGACTTCCTCGACCTGTTCAACAACCGCCTGCAGCGCCTGCTGCTGCCCATCTGGCAGAAGTACCGATACCGCGCCCGCTTCACCAGCGGCGCCCATGACCCCTTCTCGGAGCAGCTGTTCGCGCTGGTCGGGCTCAGCGGCGAGGCCATCCGCAGCGCGCCGGAGCTGAACTGGAAGCGCCTGCTGCCCTATCTCGGCCTGCTCAGCCTACGCGCACACTCGGCGGCATTGATCGAGTCGGTGCTGCGCTACTACTTCAAGCACGCCGAGCTGAACATCGAGCAATGCCTGGAGCGCCAGGTGGAAATCCTCGACGAGCAACGCAACCGCCTCGGTCTGGCCAACAGCCAGCTGGGCGAAAGCCTGGTGCTCGGCGAGCGTGTCCGCGACCGCGGCGGCAAGTTCCGCATCCATATCCGCCAGCTGGACTGGAATCGCTTCCACGAATTCCTGCCCATCGGCAGCGGCTACCAGCCGCTCTGTGCGCTGGTGCGCTTCACCCTGCGCGATCCGCTGGATTATGACCTGCGCCTGGAGCTTCGCCCGGACGAGATCCGTGAGCTGCGCATCGGCGCCGACAACAACTGCCGCCTCGGCTGGACCAGCTGGCTCGGACGCGACCGCGCCGACGGCCTGGTCACCCTGGGCAGCCAGACTCATTAAGGAAGATGAAAATGATCAATGTCGACTTACAGCAACTGGTGCAAGCCCTGGATGCCCCCAGTAAACAGGATCTGGAAGGCGCAGCCGAACGCTGCGTGGTACGTGGCGGCAGCAAGGTTCTCGTCGAGGACCTGCTGCTCGGCCTGCTCGAGCGTCCCGATGGACTGCTCAAGCGAGCCTTGCTGGATGCCGAAGTCGATACCGGCGCACTGGCGCAGGCGCTGCAACCGCGAGGCGAGCGCAGCGAATCGCGCAACCCGGTGTTTTCCACAGAACTGGTGCAATGGCTACAGGATGCCCTGCTGGTGGCCAGCCTGGAACTCGGCCAGAGCCAGATCGACCAAGCCGCACTGATTCTCGCGCTGCTGCGCAATCCGCTGCGCTATGCAGGCAGTCATTACCAGCCATTGCTGGCCCGGCTGGACGCCGAGCGCCTGCGCGACTTCGCTCTCAGCCAGCAGCCGCAGGCCGCGAACGGCAAGCCGGCAGCCGGTGGCGAATCCAACCTGGCGCGCTTCACCCACAACTTCACCCAGCAGGCCCGCGACGGCAAGCTCGACCCGGTGCTCTGCCGCGACTCGGCGATCCGCCAGATGATCGACATCCTTGCCCGGCGGCGGAAGAACAATCCGATCGTGGTCGGCGAGGCCGGGGTCGGCAAGACCGCCATCGTCGAAGGCCTGGCGCTACGCATCGCCAGCGGGGAAGTGCCTGCGGCACTGAAGGGCGTCGAGCTGCTCTGCCTCGACCTCGGCCTGCTGCAGGCCGGCGCCAGCGTGAAGGGCGAATTCGAACGCCGTCTGCAGGGGGTGATCGACGAGGTGAAGGGCTCACCCAAGCCGATCATCCTGTTCATCGACGAGGCACACACGCTGATCGGCGCCGGTGGCCAGGCCGGCAGTGGCGATGCGGCCAACCTGCTCAAGCCGGCCCTGGCGCGCGGCGAGCTGCGCACCATCGCGGCGACGACCTGGAGCGAGTACAAGAAGTATTTCGAGAAGGACCCGGCACTGGCCCGGCGCTTCCAGCCGGTGCAACTGCACGAGCCGAGCGTTCCGGAAGCCGTCACCATCCTGCGCGGGCTGGCGCCGGTCTACGAAAAGAGTCACGGCATCTACCTGCGCGACGATGCGGTCACGGCCGCCGCCGAACTGTCGGCACGCTACCTGGCCGGCCGGCAGCTGCCGGACAAGGCCGTCGATGTGCTGGATACCGCCTGCGCGCGGGTGCGCATCAGCCTCGCCGCCGCACCCGAGGCGCTGGAACGCCTGCGTGGCGAGGTCGCCGAAGGCGAGCGTCAGCGTGAAGCCATGCGCCGCGATCTGGCCGCCGGTCTGCCGGTCGACGCGGCCGCCCTAGAGCGGCTGGAGCAGCGCCTGATCGCGGCGGGGGACGAGATCGAGCAGCTGGAAACCCGCTGGGCCAAGCAGCGCCAGCTCGCCGAGCGCCTGCTCGATCTACGCAAGCGCACAGCCGAAGCCCGCAGCGATGCGAGCGAGGACGGCGTGGCCCCATCGCTCGATGAACTGGAGGCCGAGCTGCGCGCCGTGCAGACCGCACTCGCCGCAGCCCAGGCCGAGCAGCGACTGGTCAGCCATGAGGTCTGCCCGCGCCTGGTGGCCGAGGTGATCAGCCACTGGACCGGCGTGCCGCTGGCGCAGCTGGCCCGTGAACACAACGCGCAGGTCGCCAACTTCGCCGCCGATCTGCGCGCCCGGGTGCGCGGTCAGGAACAGGCCGTAGAAGCGCTGGATCGTGCCATGCGCGCGGCAGCGGCCGGGCTGAACAAGCCCGACGCTCCGGTGGGCGTGTTCCTGCTGGTCGGCCCCAGCGGCGTCGGCAAGACCGAAACCGCCCTCGCCCTGGCCGACCTGCTGTACGGCGGCGAGCGTTTCCTCACCGTGATCAACATGTCCGAGTTCCAGGAGAAACACAGCGTTTCCCGCCTGATCGGCGCACCTCCGGGTTACGTCGGCTACGGCGAAGGCGGCATGCTCACCGAAGCGGCGCGGCAAAAACCCTACTCGGTGATCCTGCTCGACGAGGTGGAGAAGGCGGATCCAGACGTGATGAACGTCTTCTATCAGATCTTCGACAAGGGCGTGGCGAATGACGGCGAAGGTCGCGAGATCAACTTCCGCAACACGCTGATCCTGATGACCAGCAACCTCGCCAGCGAGCGCATCGCCAGTTTCTGCACCGCCGGGCAGCGACCGGCGGCCGAGGATATGGAACTGGCCATCCGCCCGCAGCTGTCGCAGCACTTCAAGCCGGCGCTGCTCGGGCGCATGCGCGTGGTGCCCTATTACCCGATCGCCGGTGAGGTGCTCGACGAGCTGGTCATGCTCAAGCTGGCACGCTTCGGTGAGCGACTGCAGCGTCGCCAGCTGCAGTTCAGCCATTGCCCGACGCTGGTCACGCACCTCGCCGAGCGCTGCGGCGACAGCGACAGCGGTGCGCGCCTGATCGACCATCTGATCGAGCAGCACCTGCAACCGCTAGTGGTGGACCGCCTGCTCGATGCCATGGCCAGTGGCGAGCCGCTGCAGCGGGTGCATGCCACGCTGAATGGCAACGGTGCGCTGGTCTGTGAGTTCGCCTGAGATGTCCGCGATGTTCAATCAGGTACCACAGCCGCTGCGCTATGCCGAGGCCCTGCTGGGTCGCTTCGCCGGGCTGGCACGCGCGGCGAACGCCGACAGCCTGCTCGGTGGGCTGGTGGAAACCGCGGCGCAGCTGAGCGATTGCCAGCTCAGCCAGCTCTATCTGCTGGACGCCACCCATACCCGCCTGACGCTCTCGGCCGAGTGGCACAACGGTCTGTTGCAGCCACGCGAAGCCACCAGTCTGCCGAGCGATTATGACGGCGAGCAGCTGCTGCAGTACTGCCTGTGCCAGAACCAGACCCTTTGCCTCAGCGAACTGGACAGCAGCCTGCACGCTTCGGGCTTCCTGCCGGACAGCCCGGCCCCGTGGCGCAGCCTGCTCTGCCTGCCGCTGCAGGACGAGCAACAGCGCGTCGCCGGCCTGCTGCTCACGGCCAGTACCGAGTCGCGCGAGCTGCACGGTTTCAGCGGCTCGCTGGCCCAGCTCGGCGCCTTCGGCCTCGCCCAGCTGCATCTGCTCCAACGCCTGCGCGCGCCCGGCGGCACCACGCCACCTGCCATGCTAGTCAGCCCCTGCGCCAGCGGTTACGGCCTGATCGGCGACAGCCCACGCATGCGCGCGGTCTACCAATTGATCGGCAAGGTGCTGCACAGCCCGGTCAACGTGCTGCTCACGGGAGAAACCGGCACCGGCAAGGAACTGGTGGCGCGCGCCATCCATGACTGCGGTTTCCGCCGTAGCAAGCCCTTCATCGTGCAGAACTGCGCTTCGCTGCCTGAGCAGCTCTTGGAAAGTGAGCTGTTCGGCTACCGCAAGGGCGCCTTCACCGGCGCCGACCGCGACCGCAGCGGCCTGCTCGATGCAGCGAACGGCGGCACGCTATTCCTCGACGAGATCGGTGACATGCCGCTGCTGCTGCAAGCCAAGCTGTTGCGCGTGCTGCAGGAAGGCGAAGTGCGCCCGCTGGGCTCAACCGAAACCCACAAGGTCGACGTGCGCATCGTCGCCGCCACCCATCGCGACCTGCGCAGCCAGGTGGAAAACGGCCTGTTTCGCGAGGACCTGTTCTACCGTCTCTCGCACTTCCCCATCGAACTGCCGCCGCTGCGCGAGCGTGACGAGGACATCCTGCGCCTAGCCCGGCATTTCGCCGACAAGGCCTGCGCCTTCCTCCAGCGCGATCTGTGTCGCTGGTCCGACGCCGCGCTCGAACGTCTGGCAGGCTATGCCTTCCCCGGCAACGTGCGGGAATTGAAGGGTCTGGTGGAGCGCGCCGTGCTGCTTTGCGAGGGCGGTGAGCTGCTGCCGGAACACTTCAACCTGCATGTCGAAGCGAGCCTGGACAGCAGCCTGAACCTACGCGAACGCATGGAGCGGGTCGAACGCAGCCTGCTCATGGATTGCCTGCGCAAGAACGGCGGCAACCAGAGCCAGGCCGCCCGCGAACTCGGCCTGCCGCGACGTACGCTGCTGTATCGCATGGAACGGCTGAATATCAGCCCGGCCGATCTCTAAGGAAGGAAAGACGCCATGTTCAACCCAGCCAACCAGGCCCACTTCACGCTTTCCCTCGAAGGCATCGAGCACGACTTCAAGGTGCTCGAATTCCAAGGCCGCGAGGCCATCAGCCAGCCCTATCACTTCGACCTGGAACTGGTCAGCGAACGCCCCGATCTGGATCTGGAAAGCCTGCTGCATCGTCCGGCCTTCCTCGCTCTCGCCCCGGACGGCAGCGGTGTCCACGGGCTGGTGCATCAGGCCGCTCAGGGTGAATCCGGCAAGCGCCTGACCCGCTATCACCTTACGCTCGTGCCGCAGCTGGCCTATCTCGCCCATCGCACCAACCAGCGCATCTTCCAGCACCTCAGCGTACCGCAGGTCATCGCCCAGGTGCTCGAGGAGCATGGCATCCAGGCCGATGCCTACCGCTTCCAGCTCGGCCCGGTGATTTACCCGCCGCGGGAATACTGCGTGCAGTACGACGAAACCGACCTGCACTTCATCCAGCGCCTGTGCGAGGAAGAAGGCATTCACTATCACTTCCAGCACAGCGCGGCCGGTCATGCCCTGGTCTTCGGCGATGACCAGACCGTCTTCCCCAGGCTCGCCGCCACCACCTATCAGCAGGACAGCGGTCTGGTCGCCGACCAGCCGGTGATCAAGCGCTTCGGCCTGCGCCTGGAAACCCGCACCAGCCGCGTCACGCGCCGCGATTACGATTTCGAGAAGCCACGTCTGACTATGGAAGCCGCGTTCCACAGCGACTTCCAGCCCGACCTTGAAGACTACGATTACCCAGGCCGCTTCACCGAGCGCGCCCGCGGCAAGCACCTGTCGCAACGCGCCCTGGAACGCCACCGCCACGACTACGAACTGGCCGAAGGCGAAAGCGACCAGCCGCGGCTGGCGAGCGGGCACTTCCTCCCGCTCGGCGAACACCCCCGCAGCGACTGGAACCAGCTCTGGCTGCTCACCGAAGTGCTGCATGAAGGTAAGCAGCCACAGGTACTGGAGGAGTCAATTACCAATGTCCCAGCTCACCACGGACTGGCCCCCTCTCCCCTCTGGGGAGAGGGCCGGGGTGAGGGGGCTCTTGCCAGCCTCGACTTCCATCAGGGCTACCGCAACCAATTCACCGCCACCCCCTGGGACATCCCCTTTCGCCCGGCTCTGAAGCATCCGAAACCGAAGGTTCTCGGTAGCCAGACCGCCGTGGTCACCGGCCCGGCCGGCGAAGAAATCCACTGCGACGAGTACGGCCGAGTACGCGTTCAATTTCACTGGGATCGTGAAGGCCAGGCCGATGACAAGACCAGCTGCTGGCTGCGCGTCTCCTCCAGCTGGGCCGGCGACCGCTACGGCGGCATCGCCATCCCGCGCGTTGGCATGGAAGTGCTGGTGACCTTCCTCGAAGGCGACCCCGATCAACCGCTGGTGACCGGTTGCCTGTATCACAAGGAACACCAGGTCCCCTACGACCTGCCGGCCAACAAGACCCGCACGGTGTTCAAGACCCTGAGCTCCCCCGGCGGTGGCGGCTACAACGAACTGCGCATCGAAGACCGTAAGGGCGCCGAACAGATCTACATCCACGCCCAGCGCGACTGGGACGAAAACATCGAGCACGACCAGAAGATCCGCGTTGGCCACGAGCGCCACGACACCGTGGAGGCCAACAGCTACAGCGAATTCCGCGCCGAAGAACACCGCACCACCCAAGCCGACCGCAAGACAGAAATCCGCGCCAACGATCACCTCACCGTGGGTAACAGCCAACACCTGAAGATCGGCACTGGGCAATTCATCGAGGCGGGCAATGAAATCCACTACTACGCCGGCAGCAAGGTCGTCATCGACGCCGGCATGGAACTCACCGCCTCCGGCGGAGGCAGCTTCCTCAAACTCGACCCCAGCGGCGTGACGCTGAGCGGGGCGACGATCCGGATGAATCCGGGTGGTGCCGCCGGAAAGGGCTCTGGGCTGAAGATTCTGGCGCCGGTAATGCCATGGCTGGCAACCAGCGCCATTGCCGGCAGCCTCACCTTGCCTGCGCTGATCAACATGTCGCGGCAACTCAAACAGGCCGCGGCCGCCAAACTGCTGTTGGTCAAGCAGTGCGGAATGCAAGCCGATGGCTTATGCCACTTGGAGGTTTGCCCATGCGGCAAGAACGCGAGCACGGCCTGATGCAGGCTGTAGAAGAACCGGACATCGAGCGAGACGACCTCTACCTGCTGCTCGATAGTGCCGCATTACCGGCTCTGCAGATCATCTACCAGCACGACGACGAACCCCACTTGGAGCTGCTGTACCGAGGCACGCGCCATGAGTCCATGCTGGAATGCAGCCCCGTGCTGTACAGCCTCGCGGGGCAGCATCTGATGTGGCAGAACCGGGAGCGCTGGCAAGCGGCAGGGCTGTTGTTGGAAAGCGCGGCGAGCATCGATGATCTGGCGAGCCATTTGCGCAGCCTGCTGAGCGTCAGACTGCCCTCCGGTGAACTGGCGTTCTGCCGATTCTACGACCCGGCCTTGAGCGAACGCTTCTTCGACAGCCTCACGCAAGAGGAGCTGAGCGCTTGGCTCGGCCCTGTCAGCGGCATCTTGCTGACCACCGAGCAGAGCGAATGGCGAGGTTTCACCACAAACCAGATTTCTCCCGGCAGAACTGCTGACGACGAGGGCTGGTTTTCGATCCATCCCGAGCACCTCGTTCATTGGCAACAACAGGAACGACAGCGCTTCATCCAGCGCCTGATCAACCACTTTTCTGCGGATGACTTTCATGAAAAGTCCGCCCCGGACCTGGAAGCGGTCGTCAAGCAGCGCGTGCACGAAGCCGAGGCATTCGGTATCGAGGCCGAACAGCACCTGTTCGCCTACGTTGAGTTGGCGCTGCAGTTTCCCGATGCCATCGACAGCCCCGAGGTTCGAACGGGGCTGACCAACAAGGAAGAACCTGCCGAGCACCGGCTGGCTCGTATCGAAGCCTGCCTGCTTGGACTGCATGGATAAAGCGAATGGAATACACGATACAGAGGGGCGACACCCTGACCCGGATCGCCAGCGATCACGGCACCACCGTCAGCAGCCTGCTACGCCTGAACCCGCAGATTGAAGACCCCAACCAGATCCAGGCTGGCCAGATGTTACGCATGCCTGCAACGAGCAGCCCGGCACGCCCCAGCTGCACCGCGGGACAGATCATGCAGGACAGCCAATGCAGCGGGACTGCATTCGACGTCGCCTTCTACTGGAACGAAGAGGTGCAGAGCCGCCAGGCGATCTATGAGGCGATCTACGGACGTGAAATGCACTTCCTCCACCGCTCGTTGTTCCAGCGTAACAACGAGCATCTCAACGAGACGGTACTGCCTGGCGAGATCGTGATCATCTCCAACATGCCGCGCACCGACGCCGACCGACAACGCCTGGAAGCCCTCAGGGAACAGGCGCGGCTTGCAAGTGAAGGCATCCAACAGCTGACACCCGCCGAAGCCATGACGGTCAAGCGACACCTGGAAGTTCTGGACTACGTCTCGCTGGAAACCGTTGCATCCCATCAAAGCACTGCGTTGGGTGTACTGAGTGCAGCAGCCGGACGCCAGCTAGGGGACGTAAAGAGCACGCTGGAAAAGATCAACGTCGCGTATGTCGACGAGCTGAGCCGCACCGGAAACCCCAACCGATTTTCGCCGGAGTTCTATGCAAAGCGTCAGCAACTCTTCGGCCAGCTGAATCATTCCCTTGGCCGCCTGACCCTTTCAACTGTCAATATCCGTAACTACGACAGCATCAAGACCACGCTCGGCCTATCGACCAAATCGATCCTGCATAACGCTTCTGCGATTACTGAAAGAGGCGAAGTTCCGCAGCTTGGGCAACGCATCAATACGGTTTCGAATTGGGCGAAGGGTGCTAGCCGCTTAGGTTATTTGGGCATCGCCATCGACGGAGGCGTTCGATTGAATGCGATTCAAGAAGCCTGCACGGTGGGCAATGACCAAGTCTGTACTCAAACTAGCTTCAAGCAGGTAACCGGATTCTTTGGCAGTGCGGGTGGGGGTGCCGTAGGAGGTTTCGCAGGTGCCAAAGTAGCGACTGCCGTGGTGGGAGGAATTGCACTTGCATTTGGTGTCACGATTGGAGCTCCTGTCCTCGCAGTGATCGCAATCGCTGGCGCCGCTGCCGGCGCCTATTACGGAGGGTCTGAAGGCGGCAGTTTTGGCGAAGAGGTGGGCACTATTATTTATCGGGGAATTTACTGATATGAACGAAGCCTCGGTACTTGAGCGAATCTTATATTTCGGATGGCTGCTACTATTCGTAGCCGGAGGCATTAATGGTATTTATATCTGCTTCCACGGAATTCGTCGGCTCGACCCGTACTTCTCTCGGCTGCCCAATGTCAAGTGGGAATCCTATAGTCCTTTTGATACCTTCTGCCGAATGCACCGATATAGTTTTCTTTACGCATTCGGTGTGACTCGACCAAAGGTAAGCCGCCCTATAACTGCTTGGCTTTACTTCACCTGCATAACACTTACCGTGTACTGGATCAGTATGTTTATCGGCTTCCTTCGTCATCAATTCGATATAAATATTATCTCCTGATTGCAAACTGCATTCGATTGCAATCCTTTTCGGGCCTACAAATAAGCCAACTGGCAATGAGCGGGATGTAGTGGTGTTCGGTCTCCACCGCTCACTAACCGTTCGGCAGAGAAAAGCGCTCGGGCGATGAACGGACAGGGATTAAGCCGCACGAAGTGACAAAATGACATCACAGCTGCGGGTGCAGCCTTTCCGATGATCAGAGTCACTTTCATGTCCGCCAATCGCCGCTATTCCATCATTCTCGAACACACCGGCCAGGTCCTGCTGGAGCAGGCCTCGCTTGAGCAGGTCGAGGCGTTCTGGGACGCCAATGATGCCCTTTACTTCGGCCTGCGCATCGACGACGCGTTGAGCGATCACGCCACCGTGTTCGTCACCGATGAGATTCCCGAGGATGAAGACGTCGTGCCTGCCTGACGTGGCGATTCCAGGTCGGTGCTAGCGAATCCCCAACAGGTGATCGAACGAGAGCCGGCCGGCGCCACGGCCGATAAGCAGTAGCAGCAGTGCCGCCCAGCTCAGGTGAGTCGACCAGGCATCGGGGTAGACGAACAGCTGGATCACCAGCGTCATCAGCAGTAGCGCCAGCGCCGACAGCCGCGTGAACAGGCCGAGCACCAGCAACAGCGGGAACAGATGCTCGGCATAGGTCGCCAGGTGCGCCGCGATGGACGGCGGCAGCAAAGGCAATGCGTATTCGCTGCGAAACAGCTCGAACGTGCCCGGGGTGATGTCCAGCACGCCGCTCACCTTGGTGCGCCCGGAGAGCAGGAAGATCGCCGCGATGGCCAAGCGTGCCAGCAGATTCAGCAGCGAATCGCCGAGCAGCTGCTGCAACCGCTGAGCGACCCCGTTCCATTGCTGACGCAGACGCAGCGGCAGGTTGTGCATGACGTTCATGACGGTTTCCTCAATGTGGATTGCGTCGTCGACACCAGCGCGGCGAACGCGCCTGTCGCCAGCAGCCGGCCTAGCAGGTCGTTGAAGTCGAGTTCCGGCTGGACCGCCAGCGCCAGTTCCGATGCCTGCTCCAGCGATCGGCCAGCGGCACAGGCGTCGAGAAATACACAACCAGCTCGCTCGAGTGGCTGCCAGCCGATCCGGCCGGCGTTTCGACTCAGCAGCGCCCCTTCCCCCTGCCAGAGCATCGCCGCCGGCACTTCGCGCCCTTCGCGGGTGCAGCTCCAGATGCTGAATACCGGTAGCTCGGCGAACCACCGCCAGCGCAGCGCAGCGCGCGGAACGAGCGCCTGCCGGGCCAGCTGCTCCGGGGTTTGTGTCGTCAAGGCAGCGAGGGCCAGAACGGGTTGCTCCACGGCGCTGAAAACCTCGAGCCAGAGCCGGTCCAACTGCGCGACGCCAGGCAGATAGGGCAGCTCCCGTGCCGGTTCGAAGCCCTGCAGGAACGCCGGAAAATCCTCACCGTACTCAAGCAGCGGGCCACTGCGCGGCGGCACCTCGCGCGCGTACAGCGTCGCGGCGGTGGCAAACCACTCCTCCCCCACCAGTCGTTCGACGGCAGTGAAATTGGCGCGCAGCGCATCGACACAGCCCTTGGCCAGGGTGTTGCGGTAGACCGCGAAACCGGGCTGCGCGACCAGCGCAGCGACCTCGCCCGCCGCACTATCGGGCGCGCCGGTCAGCGCCGCGACGAAGGCGTCCTGAAATGCCCCGAGCGAGCCGCTCATTGCCAGGCCCTCATTTCATCGAGCACCTGCTGGGCGCGGGTGCGCTCGGCCATTAGCGTCTCGAAAGCCGGCAGCTGGTCGTCGCGCTCGATCAACGTCGGGCGCGGGCCGATACGCTCGATCAGTTGCCGATAGAGCGCCCAGACCGCCGCGTCCACCGGCGCATCGTGGGTGTCGATCAGCAGCGAAGACGCGTCATCCCGGCTGTGCCCGGCCAGGTGGATCTCCATGATCGGCGCGGCCGGAAAACGCCGCAGATAGGCGGCCGCATCGAAACTCAGGTTGTGCGCGCTGACCTGCACGTTGTTGACGTCCAGCAGCAGGCCGCAGCCGGTGCGCTGGCTGAGCTCGGCGAGAAAGTCGATCTCGTCCCACTGGTGCTGATCGAAGCGCAGGTAATGGCTTGGATTCTCGATGGCGATGCGCTGTCCAAGCATCTCCTGGGTGCGCTCGATGTTCGCCGCGATTCGCCTCAACGCCGCCGTTGTCCGCGGAAATGGCAACAGATCAGGATGGTAATTGCCGCGCCAGCTCGACCAGGCCAGGTGTTCGGAGATCAACGCCGGCCGCACACGTTCGGCCAGCGCCTTGAGTCGCTGCAGGTGCGTCTCATCCGGCGCACAGTCGGCAGCCAGCGACAGCGACACACCGTGCAGCGACAGCGGGTGCCGCGCGCCCACTGCCTCCAGCCAGTCAAGCCGCGGCCCACCGCCGACCATGTAGTTTTCCGGATGGACCTCGAACCACAGCCCGTCCGCCACGCAGGCGCAGGCGTCCGTGTAATGCTCGGGTTTGAGCCCGAGCCCTGCTCCGAGAAGCTGCATGGCCGGCACGCTACGCTCAGCGCTCGACCGGCGACAGCGAGCCCATCCCCTTGGGCGTCTCGATCGAGGTGCATGTACCGGCGGGCACCAGTTTCCAGGCGTTGCCCTGGTAATCGCGCTTGGAACTGCCGGCGCAGCTGGTGCCGGCAACGGCCTTGCAATCGTTCTGTCCGGCCAGCGCGACGCCGTAGCATTTTTCCATGTCGCCTTTGTCGTTCTCGCCTGCCTGAGCGCCCGCGGCGATCGAAGCCAGGGCAATGGCGGCGGCCGCAAGGTTGAGAGTCTTCATGTTGGATTCTCCGCAATCATTGAGTGGCCATCGGCGAATCTGCAGACGGCTCGTGAGGTAATTCGCTGCGTCAGTCGCGGTGGTTACAGCCAGCGAAAAATTATTTTGAGATTTCCTCGCGACGTCCCTACCGTGACCCTGGCCGACGGGCGGCGGACATTTCGCGGTTCCACCTGTAACCAGAGCAGCCGATGGAACGAACTACCTCTCAGGAGACACTCCAGGCCCGCGAGAACGAGCTGCGCGCGCTGCTGCTGCGCGGGCTCGATGGCGATGCGGGGGCCTATCGGGCATTCCTTGATCAGCTCGGCGGCCATCTGCGCGGTTTTCTGCGTCGCCGCCTGTCGCAGTCGAGCGAGCTGGAAGACGTTCTGCAGGAGGTACTGCTGGCGGTGCACAATGCGCGGCAGACCTATCGCGCTGAGCAGCCGCTGACGGTCTGGGTGCAGGCGATCTGTCGCTACAAGCTGGCCGACCACTACCGCACCCGTGGCCGTCAGGCCGCGCAGACGGACTGGCTGGACGAGGCCGACGAGTTGCTGGCCGTACAGGACAACGCGCAGGCCGAGGCCCGCCGCGACCTGGACAAGCTGCTCCAGCAGCTGCCGCCACGCCAGCGACTACCCATCGTTCACGTCAAACTGGAGGGCCGCTCGGTGGAAGAAACTGCGCGTCTGACCGGGCTTTCCAGCTCGGCGATCAAGGTCGGCATCCATCGCGGGCTCAAGGCCCTGGCGGCGAAGATTCGAGGTGGCGCATGAAAACCGATGACCTGATCGCCCTGCTCGCCAGCGAGGTTGCACCGGTGGACCGACACGTCGTCGCCAAGCGCTTCGCCACGGCGCTGCTGTGCGGCCTGGCCGGCGCGCTGTTGCTGATCGTGACGGGTTATGGCATCCGCGCAGACCTGGCGGTGATCGCCACCACGCCGCTGTTCTGGGCCAAGCTGGCACTGCCGGCGACCCTGCTCTTCGGTGCGCTGTTGCTGACCACGCGCATGGCACGTCCCGGCACGCGGATGGGTCGCAGCTGGGCGCTGCTGGCGGCGCCGGTGGTGACAGTCTGGGTCGCCGCACTGGCGATTCTGATTGCCGCCCCGGCCGACGCACGCATGCCGCTGCTGCTCGGCAACACCTGGCGCGAGTGCCTGGCGAACATCGCGCTGCTGTCGATCCCCGCGTTCATCGCCGCGTTCTGGGCGTTGCGCGGGCTGGCGCCGACGCGCCCGCGCCTGGCCGGCGGCGCTGCCGGCCTGCTCGCCGGCAGCATCGCGGCCCTCGCCTACAGCCTGCACTGCCCGGAAATGGCGGTGCCGTTCTGGGCGCTCTGGTACCTGCTCGGCATGTTGCTGCCTGGCGTGCTCGGTGCACTGCTCGGGCCGCGCCTGCTGCGCTGGTGAGGCGCCGCAGTGCGCCCTCGTCCGGCATAATCGTCGACCCGCCCGCGGAGCCGAAGCCATGCAGATCGACGAAGAACTGACCTTGAAGAAGCTGGAAGTGTTTCTGGCCTTCATGCGCAGCGGCAATCTGGGCAAGGCCGCTGTGGAGCTGAACACCAGCAACGTCAGCGTGCACCGCGCTATCCACTCCCTGGAAAGCGCGCTGCGCTGCCCGCTGTTCAAGCACGAGGGGCGCAACCTGATCCCGCTGGAAAGCGCCTACGTGCTGGAAGAGCGCGCCCAGCAGCTGGTCAAGGATGTACTCGAGACGGTGCGCCAGACCCGCGAAGCCGCCGGCTTCTCGGCCGAGCGCTTCAAGCTCGGCGCGCTGTATTCGCTGACGGTGAAGACCGTGCCGCAGCTGATCATGGGTCTGAAACTGCGCCGCAGCGAACTCAACATCGACCTGATCCTCGGCTCCAACGTCGACCTGCTCTACAAGCTGAAGAACATGGAGCTGGACGCCATCCTGGTGTCGCTCAACGAAAGCGTCGCCGACCCGGACTGCGCGCAGGTGCAGCTGTTTTCCGACGACATCTTCCTCGCCGGGCCGGCCGACTCGCCCTTCGCCAATCAGAGCGAGGTGGACCTCAGCGACCTGCGCGACGCCACCTTCATCACCCTGTCGCAGGGCTTCGCCACCCACCAGGACGGCAACCGGGTGTTCCAGCTGGCGGGCTTCGAGCCGAAGGTGGCGATGCAGGTGAACGACATCTTCACCCTGCTGAGCATGGTCAATTCCGGGGTCGGCTACGCGCTGCTGCCAGGGCGCGTGGGCATGGTCTACGAATCGCGGGTGCGGCTGATCCCGCTGCAGGCGCGTTATCACCTGCAGCAGCATATCGGCGTGGTGTTCCTCAAGGCCAAGGAGCGCGACCCCAACCTGCTGGCCCTGCTCGCCGAATGCCGGATGTACGCGCGGCGTGCACTGGAGCAGAGCGAGGATGCCAAGTCTGAAAAAAGGTAGGGTGGAAAACCCGCGCAGCGGTTTTCCACGCGTCGGCATATGGCCGGCCGGATCGGAATGATAGGCGCCGCAGCGGTGGAAGAGGCTTCGCCGTCTTCCACCCTACGGCCGACTGCGTTATGCGACGGCTGTCTGCCCGGACGCGACCGGAGCCGGGCGGCCCAGGCTTTGCGCCACGACGTCACCGATCATGTCCGCGGTGATCGCGCTCAGCGTCCAGCCCAGGTGCCCGTGGCCGGTGTTGTAGAACACGCAGGGCGAACTGCCACGGCCGACCTTGGGCATCATGTTCGGCATCATCGGCCGCAGGCCGGCCCAGGGCACTACGCTGCGGGTGTTGACGCCGGGGAAGCACTGGTTGACCCAGTCCACCAGCGGGCGGATGCGATCGGCACGGATGTCATGGTTGTAGCCGTTGAACTCGGCGGTGCCGGCGACGCGGAAGCGGTCGTCGCCGAGGCGGCTGCTGACCAGCTTGGTTTCGTCGTCGAGCAGACTGACGATGGGAGCCGAGGTGCGGCTGACTTCGTCGGCCAGGTTGACCGTGATCGAGTAGCCCTTGACCGGATAGATGTTCACCCGGTCGCCGAGCTGCGCGGCTAGTGCACGGCTGGCGGTGCCGGCGCAGATCACCAGGCCGTCGAACTCCAGGCGCTCGCCACCAGCAACGCCGCCCAGCGTCACGGTCGCGCGCTTGCCGTCAGTGGCAACCGCCTGCACGTCCTCACCATACAGGCAACGCACGCCGAGGCGCTCGATCGCCGTGGCCAGGCCATGGGTGAACTTGTGGATGTCGCCGGTGGAATCGCACTCGGTGAAGTAGCCACCGTAGTAGGTGCCGGCCAGGGTCGGCTCGATGGCACGCATTTCCTCCGGCGTCACGCTGCGCCGCGGCAGGCCGCCTTCGGCAAGCAGGCGCGAGACCAGCCCGGCATGCTCGAAACCGGCCTTGTCGCGGTAGATGTGCAGGATGCCCTTCTTCTTCAGGTCGAAGTCGATGCCTTCGGCTTCTGCCCAGGCGAACAGGTGCTCGCGCGCGGCGATGGCCAGGCGTGCGGTTTCGATGGTGTTCTGCCGGTAATTGGGAATCGAGCCGATGAACTCGGCGAACCAGGAGAGCTTGTGCCAGCTGGGCTTGGGATTGACCAGCAGCGGCGCGTCGCTCTTGAGCATCCACTTGAGACCCTTGACGATGGTCGACCAGTGGTTCCAGACCTCGGCATTGGAGGCCGACAGCTGGCCGCCGTTGGCGAACGAGGTTTCCATCGCCGCGTAGCGGTGCTTTTCCAGCAGGGTGACCGAGAAGCCGCGCTTGGCCAGGGCATAGGCGGTGGTGACGCCGGTGATACCGCCACCGATGACTGCGATTGTTTTCATTGTTGTCGCTCCAGAACGTCAGGGGGTCATAGCCCGTGCGCCCAACGCGCGGCGGGCGCCCCCTCTGTTCTGGACCTGAGAGATTCACGAGCGCGTGACGGCTCGCTTGCTCCTTCGGTGCGCCCGGCGACGAAAACCGGGCGGCTCTTCAGAGTGTCAGCAGTGATAGCGGTCCTTTTGCCTGAGAGTTTCCGGGGCGGTTGCTCCTTCGGCGCTGCCATGCGGCAGTCTCTCCCGCAATCACATCGATTCGCGTCAGCGCCGGCTGCGGCATTCTGTCGCGATTCGAAGCCTACCCTGCCAGAAAACGCGACCGCTGTAACCCCCACATTCGGATGACGCGGACGGGAGGCTCTCGCCGCCCATGAAGCACTCCGCTGAACAGGGGGCTCGCCTTGAGCGCAGCGGTCAGCCCAACAATCCGCGCATGACGAAGAACAGCAGCGATGGCCCGAGCAGGCAGCCCAGCGCGGTGTAGAACGCCGCAGTCAGACAGCCGTAAGGCACCAGGCGGGCATCGGTGGCCGCGAGGCCGCCGGCCACACCGCTGGAGGTACCGATCAGGCCGCCGAAGATCACCGCGGCACGGGGGTTGTTCAGGCCGATCATCGGCGCCACGAACGGCGTCGCGATCATCACCAGAATCGCCTTGACCAGGCCTGCGGCGATCGACAGCGCCATGACTTCGGAGCTGGCACCAATCGCCGCGCCGGTGACCGGGCCGACGATGTAGGTCACAGCGCCCGTGCCGATGGTGGTCAGGCTGACCGCGTCGGTGTAGCCGAACGCCATGGCCACCGCGACGCCGGCGATGAAGGAGGAGAACACGCCGACGAACAGCGCCAGCACGCCGACCATCCCGGCGCGCTTGAGCTCCTCGACGCTGACGCCGAAGCCGGTGGCAACGATGGCGAAGTCACGCAGCATGGCGCCGCCGAGCAGGCCGATGCCGGAGAAAAGGGCGATATCCACCAGGCCCTTCTGCCCGCCGGTCACCACGCCGCCGATGTACGACAGCAACAGGCCGATGAGGATGGCGACCGCCGAGCCGTGCAGGCGTCCCTTGGTGAGCTTGTCCGACAGCCAGTAGGACAGCCACATGGTTGCGCCGATGAGGGCGAAGCCGCTGATCATGCCGTAGCCGGTGACCACTTTCATGAGCGATTCGTACATGGCCATTACCCCCGTGCGCTGCTGGTGGTGGTGGGCTTGGCGGTGGCAACCGGCTCGGCCTCAGACTTTTTTCGGCCGATGCGGTCCAGCACCGGGACCAGGGCGAAGGCCAATACCACCGCGGCAATGCCCGCGAGAATCGCCATCGGGCCGCCGGACAGCGCGCCGTAGACGTTCTGCTGCGCGGCCATGGCGACCACGATGGGGATGTAGACGGCGCTCCAGAACTTCACGCCCTGTTCGGTTTCCGGCTTGAACAGGCCGCGGTTCTTCAGGTAACTGCCGACGAGGATGAGCAGCACCATGGCGATGCCGACGCCACCGACGTTGGCCGGTACGCCGATCAGCTTGCCGAGCAGCTCGCCGACGAAGATGCCGGTGAGGGTACACAAGGCCAGGAAGGCCACACCAAAGATGATCATTGTTCTTGTCCTTTTGGTTGCGCCGGCCTGCAGAGGGCGTGGCGCGTGTTGTCGAGGTCGTTGTTGTTATCCATCGATCAGCCGCGAGTAAGGCTTGCTCGCGCTGAATGTGCACGCGGTCTATCGGCTCTGGCTGCCCTCCTGACGCAGCAAGGCGTCCAGTGTGTCGAGCCGGGCGCCGTCGAATGCGGCCAGCGTACCCTGTTCGAAAACCCGTCGTGCCAGGCCGGTCAGTACCGAGCCCGGAGGCAGTTCGATATGCAGACGCACGCCGCGTTCGTAGGCGGTGCGCAGGGTGCCGTGCCAGTCGACGACGCGGCACATGTTGAAGGCCAGGTCGTCGAGCAGACGCTCGATATCGAATATCGGGCGTGCGGACGAGCTGCTCAGATAGCGAACTTGCGGAGCGCGCAGGCTGACGTCGGCGAAGGCTTCGGCCAGCTGCCGCGCCGGCTGCTCGAGCAGCACGCAATGCGACGGCACGCTCATCGCCAGGCGCCGCGCACAGGAGGCGCCGAGGGCCTTGGCGCGGGCGGCGACCGCGGCCATGGCGGCGTCGCTGCCGGCGATGACGAGCTGGTTGTCGGCGTTGATATTGGCCAGGTAGGCGGGCTCCGCGGCCTCCGTCAGCAGGCCCTCGACAGTGCCCAGCGACAGGCCGAGGATGGCGGTCATGCCGTAGCCGTGCGGGTACGCCCGCTGCATCAGCTCGCCACGCAGCGCAACCAGTCGCACCGCATCGCGATAGTCCAGCGCCCCGGCGACCACCGCCGCGGCGTAGGCACCGATGGACAGCCCGGCGACATAGTCCGGCCGCTGGCCATCACGCATCAGCAGCCGCGCTCCGGCCACACCGGCGATCAGCAGGCAAAGCTGCACGGCACGGGTCGATTGCAACGCTTCGGCCGAATCGAGCAGCAGCGCATCCTCACCCAGCACCGCACTGGCCTGCGTCAGGCATTCGTGCACTTCGGACTCCTGCGGCAGGCGCTGGAGCATGCCGGGTTTCTGCGCGCCCTGGCCGGGAAAGGCGAACAGGCTGCTCATGCCGCACGCTCCGCTTGCCAGGGATCGCCGACCAGCCGGGGGCCATCCGCGGTCTTGACCAGCACCCGCGCACTGTCACCGGCCCATTCCCTGAGCGCCACACCGCCCAGCGGGGTCTCCAGCTGCAGGTCGACGCGGCAGGCGCGGCGTTCCAGCAGCTGCAGCAACGGGCGCGCCTCGCTGCGTGGCAGCGGATGCACGGTTCTGAGCAGCAGATCGAGATCGCTGTCTGGATGCGCCGTCGGGAGTCCGGTGGCGAGCTGAAAGCCCGCCGAGCCGGTGACGCCCCATACATACCCCAGCGCATCGAGCAACGGGCGTAGCTCGGCCAGCACGCGGAACACCGGCAGATCCTCACTGGCCTGACGAGCGAGCAGATCTTCCGGCGCCAGCCGATGACCAATCGCCTCAACCGGCATCAGCGCGGCCAGGCGTTGATCACGCGTCGCCCCTCGCAACCCGACCGCAACCAGGCCGGCAGCCACACACGCACGCCGTACCACCACCGGCTGGCCAGCGGCGAGCACAGCGACCGCCCAGGCGGGCGCATCGGCCGGCAGTTGCTCGGGACGCATGCCCCAGAGCAGGTCGTGGGGGCGTGGAGTGTTGTGCATCTACAGCCTCCTCGTGATTGTTGTTGTCGAGTCGCTGATCGGTACCGGCGGATACGCCCGCTTCAGGTGTTCGCTACCACTGCGCGCGTAACAGCTCGCGCACCCGCGACGACGCTTCGCGATTCGGCGCGCCGAGGCGGCCGCGCAGGTCGGTGCTGCCGCCGATGTCCGCGACGGCCTTGTCCAGGCAGTCGCGCACCCGCGCCAGATCGTCCGCCGAGGGTTGCTCGATGCTGTCCACCGAAAGGGTTTCCCAGAGCAGGCCGAGGGTCGCGTAGTTATCGATGTCGTAGGCCATCGGCGGCACCGATTCGGCCAGGGCTTCCAGTTCCTCGACGCTGCGCAAGGTGATGCGCGCCGCGGCGGCCTTGCCCATGGCATGCACCATCACGCCCGGATCGCGCAGGGCGATGATCCGCTGGGCCTGATAACCGTGGGCGAGAAAGGCACCAGACATGGCCTTGCCCACCAGCAGTGCGATCACCGGATGCCCGGCCAGCCGCGCACGGGCATAGCCGTCCACCGCACCGGCCAGCGCCTGGTGAATGCCCAGCGCCTCCTCGCGGCGGCCATAGGCCTGGCTTGGCACATCGACCACGGCGACCACCACACGCTTTTCAGCCTTGTCGCGATCGGCTTCGATGACTTCATCCAGCGCCTTGCCCAGTGCCCAGCCTTCGAGCAAGCCGACTTCGCCGTTGCGGGCACGCGGGAACGGATTTTCGGCATCCGGCACCACGGCGATAAAGCGGGCGGAGCGCTCACCGAGCGTGCCATCGACCACCTTTACCGAGGCCGGATAGCCCGCCAGTGCCTGACCGCCGGCCAGGACTTGCAACCAGTTCAGTCCACGGCTCATTGGGCATCTCCTTCGTAGAGGGTTCGCACGGCGGCGGCATCGAGCTGCGTGCGGGTGTCGACATCGGCCAGGCGCTGGAGGAACCAGGCGTGGCGGCGGCTGCGCGGCTGCACCGGCTTGCCGAGTGCGAACAGCTCGTGCAGCTGCGCGCGGATGGCGTCGGTGTCGTCGGCGACATAGGCGTCCACCAGACCCGAGGCGTAGCGCTGCTCGCCGCCGGTCAGGCTCCAGATGAACGGGCGGTCGCGGGAGTCGTACTCGTCGAGCCCGGCTTCCTGCTCGATCACCTGCGGGCCATTGAGGCCGATGCGGGCTTCGCGGGTGACGACCAGGTAGCTGCACAGCCCGGCGGCGATGGACATGCCACCGAAGCAGCCGACGGAGCCGGCGACCACGCCGATCACCGGCTGGAAGTCGCGCAGTTCGACGATGGCTGCTTGGATCTCGGCGATGGCGGCCAGGCCCAGATTGGCTTCCTGCAGACGCACGCCGCCGGTTTCCAGCAAGAGCACGGCGCGGGTCGGGATGCCGTTGCGGTTGTCTTCGGCAGCCAGTTCCAGCGCGCCAGCGATTTTCGCGCCGCCGACCTCGCCCATGCTGCCGCCCTGGAAGGCGCCTTCGATGGCGGCGATTACCGCCGGCTGGCCGTCGATGGTGCCCTTGGCGACCACCACGCCGTCGTCGGCCTGGGTGACGATGCCCTGCTTCGGCAGCCAGGGCGAGGTGACGCGATCGAACGGATCGAGCAGTTCGCGGAAGCTGCCTTCGTCCAGCAGTGCGCGGGCACGCTGGCGGGCGCCGAGCTCGACGAAGCTGCGCGACTCAAGTAAACGGGCCACGGTGTTAGCGGACACATCAGTCATGGCCGACCTCCTCCAGTCCCTGCTCCAGGCGCAGACGCACTACGCCGGGCGTGGCCCCAAAATCGTGAATATCGATGTTCAGTGCCGGCAGGTTCTGCTCGCGGAACATCCGCTCGAACAGGCTCTTCCAGCGCTGCTCGGCACCATTGACCGAGGTGACTACCTGGATCGCCAGCTTGCCGGCCTGGCCGGGCTCCAGCAGCACTTCCAGATCGCCCGAGCCGACCACGCCGACCAGGGCCTTGCCGCGGGCGGGTTGCCCGGCGGCGAATTCGAAAGACAGGGTTTCCATGTTCAGTAGCTCCCAGTCGGCGCCGACGCGGCGGGCGCCAGACGGTCGAGGAATAAGGTGGCGGCAAGCAGGTCGGCGGCACCGCCCGGCGAGGCACGCAGCGACAACATCTCGCCTTCCAGTGCGCGCAGCTGGCGGCGCCCGGCGAGGCTGGCGCAACCGCCGGCAGCCAGTACGGCACGGGCGCCCTGCTGCATCCGGGTCAGGCCGTCGAGGCCGGCGCGGTGCAGCACGCAGGTGTCGCTGAGCTCGGTCATGATCGCCAGCAACGCATCGAGCCGGGCGTTCTGCTCGCCGGCCCCGCCGCGGCGACTTACCAGCAGCTGCGGCAAGCCCTGTTCGATGACGGCAGGAAAGCCATGCTGCGCCTGCTCCCGTGCACCGAGCACACCATAGGTACGGCAGACTCGCGCGCCGTGGCTGTCGGAAGTGACCGGTACGGCCGGGTCGCTCAAACAGGCCAGTGCCGCGGCCGTTGCTGCAATGCCTCGGGCGTCAGGCGCGTCGGCTTGCAGCGCCGCCGCCGCGCTGAGCAGCCCCAGCGCCCAGATCGCCCCTCGATGGGTATTTACGCCACCCGTCACGCGGAGCATGTCGGCTTCGCCGTCGCGGCCCAGCTGGCCGAGGGTTTCGCGCAACGGCTGGCCAACTTCGCCAATTTCCTGCGCTGCTTCGGCCATCGCCTTGAACGCCGGCCACAGCGCATGCGCCGAGGCATGCATCAGACCCAGATGCAGATCGTCGTGCGCGCCGTTGCCGCGCCGATCCACCAGCCCCGGCTTGGGCGACAGGTCGGCCTCGTCGATCAGCGCCTGCACCGCCAGGCCTGCCAGGCGCTCAGCCAGCGTCGGCTGCGCCTGTCTTGCAATGAGTGCGCTCATCACCAGCTCCTGAACTTGGCAGGCGGGTTGTAGAGGCCGCCGGACCAGTCGACCAGCTCAGTGATGCTCTTGGCCGCCAGCAGCTCGCGGGTCGCGTCGTTGCGACGGATGCCGAGGTCTTCCGGCAGCGCGATCAGCCCTTCGCGGCGCATGCGCTCGGTGTCCTTCGGGTTGTGCCGCAGGCCGATGCTGGTGACGCCGGCCACCGCGGCGATCATCGCCTGACGCTCTTCCAGCGAGCGGGCCTTGTACAGGTAGGCGATGCCTTCCTCGGTGAGCAGGTGGGTGACGTCGTCGCCGTAGATCATGATCGGCGCCAGCGGCATACCGCTCTTCTTCGCCACCTCCACCGCATCGAGTTGCTCGACGAAGGTGGGTTTGCCGCCTTCCTGGAAGGTCTCGACCATCTGCACCACGAGCTTCTTGCCGCGCTCGAGCATGGTCACCGGGGCTTCGCCACCGGGCATGGCCATATCGAGCCAGGCTGGGGTCGGGTGGCGGCGACCGCGCGGGTCGTGGCCCATGTTCGGCGCACCACCGAAACCGGCCAGACGACCGCGGGTGACGGTGGAGGAATGCCCGTCGCCATCGACTTGCAGGGTGGCGCCGATAAACAGGTCCACGGCGTACTGCCCGGCCAACTGACACATCATGCGGTTGGAGCGCATGGAGCCGTCGCGGCCGGTGAAGAACACGTCCGGGCGCTGAGCGATGTAGTTCTCCATGCCCAGCTCGGTGCCGAAGCAATGCACGCTCTCGACCCAGCCGGTCTCGATCGCCGGGATCAGCGTCGGGTGCGGGTTGAGCGTCCAGTTGCGGCAGATCTTGCCTTTCAGGCCCAGCGATTCGCCGTAGGTCGGCAGGATCAGCTCGATGGCGGCGGTGTTGAAGCCGATGCCGTGGTTGAGCGACTGGACGTTGTGTTTTTCGTAGATGCCGCGGATCGCCATCATCGCCATCAGCACATGCACCGGCTTGATGTGGCGCGGGTCGCGGGTAAACAGCGGCTCGATATAGAACGGCTTGTCGGCGACCACGACGAAATCGACCCAGCTCGCCGGAATGTCCACGCGTGGCAGCTCGTCGACGATCTCGTTGACCTGGAAGATGACGATGCCGTCGGAGAAGGCCGTCGGTTCCACAAGGGCTGGCGTGTCCTCGGTGCTCGGCCCGGTGTAGATATTGCCGTGGCGGTCGGCCTGGAAGCCGGCGACCAGCGCGACGTTGGGAATCAGGTCCACCAACAGGCGCGAATAGAGTTCGATGTAGGTGTGGATGGCGCCGACTTCCAGCAGGCCATCTTCCAGCAGCTGGCTGATGCGCAGGCTCTGCGGGCCGGCGAAGGAGAAGTCGAGCTTGCGGGCGATCTGCCGCTCGAACAGATCCAGGTGCTCGGCGCGGCTGACGCTCGGCATGATCATGTGCAGGTCGTGCAGCTTGCCGGGGTCGGCCTTGGCCAGGGAGCGGGAGAGGAAGTCCGCCTGCTTCTGGTTGTTGCCCTCGAGGACCACGCGATCGCCGGGGGCGATCAGCAGTTCCAGGGCCTCGACGATCCGCTCGCTGGGCAGTACCACGCCATCGGCGAGGCGCTGCACCTGATCGAGACGCCGGGCTTTTTCAGCGCGACGACGCGACCACTGCGGCGGTGGGGAGATTGTTGTTGTCATGGCGACTCCACAGTTTTTCCGCTTGTGGAGCGCACAGTAGGGACGTGACCGAAGGGTCATCAATCAAGCAGCGAACGCAATCGTTACGCTTGGGTTAACGATAGGTCTGGGCGGCCGGTTTGCCGGGGATACAGCAGGCGCGGCGCGTTGCACGCCACGCCTGCTGGAGCTGATTACTTGTCGCGATCGATGTTGAACGGCGACCAGGCCTGACGCGTCGGCATCACTTCCAGGCGGTTAATGTTGATGTGGTCCGGCAGGGTGGCGACGTAGAAGATCTGCTCGGCGATGTCCTCGGCGGTCAGCGGCGTGGTGCCGCGGTAGAGGCGGTCGCTGGCGTCCTGATCGCCCTTGGTGCGCACCAGGGTGAATTCGGTCTCGGCCATGCCCGGGGCGATGTCGGTGACCCGCACGCCGGTGCCGAGCAGGTCGCAGCGCAGGTTGTAGCCGAACTGCTCGACGAAAGCCTTGGTCGCACCGTAGACGTGGCCGCCCGGATACGGCCAGTGGCCGGCCACCGAGCCGATGTTGACGATGCTGGCACCCTTGCCGGTGGCGATCAGCGTCGGCAGCAAGGCATGGGTGACGTTGACCAAGCCGGTGATGTTGGTATCGATCATGGTGTGCCAATCTGCTAGATCGACCTTTTGCGCGGGCTGCGGCGCCAGCGCCAGGCCGGCGTTGTTGACCAGGCAATCGATCTGGCGGAATTCGGCCGGCAGCTGCTCGACCACCTCCGTCACCGCGCCGGCATGGCGCACGTCGAGGGTGGCGATATGCACCGGCACCTTCGCCGACAGCTCGCTCTGCAGCTGTTCCAGGCGCTCGCTGCGCCGCCCAGTGAGCACCAGCGCCCAGCCAGCCTCGGCGAAGCGGCGGGCAGTGGCGCGGCCGAAGCCGGAGGTGGCGCCGGTGATGAATACGATCTTCTGTTTCATGCTCTTCCTCTTTCTCTTCAATGCCTGACGGTCGCGTAGACGACGCGCCAGCACGGGGCGCAATGACGGCGTCCAGCTTAGGGGGCCGCGACGCGAAGGCAAAGCGCTGCGTGCGCTGATCGCGCGCCAGCCGGCCGCCGCTGCGCTGACCATCGAACCTTCACCGAATGGTCATCGCAGGTTCACGGACGCTTAGCGGGACTGCAACAGAGCCTGACTACCTTCTCGTCTAGACAAGTTGGCCGACCTCCCCGGCCGCGCAGACAAGAGGGCAAGACATGAATGCGGCTATTCGAGTCGAGCGACTGAACAAGACCTTCGCCGGCAAGCAGGCGCTGTTCGACCTGGGCCTGGCGATACAGCCGGGCGAGATGGTGGCGCTGATCGGCGCGTCCGGTTCCGGCAAGTCCACGCTGTTGCGCCACCTGGCCGGACTGGCCTGCTGCGACCGCTCCGCCGGCGGGCGCATCGAGGTGCTCGGCCGCGAGGTACAGGCCACCGGCCGCCTGCATGGCGAGGTGCGCCGCCTGCGCGCCGACATCGGCTACATCTTCCAGCAGTTCAACCTGGTCACCCGCCTCAGCGTGCTGGACAACGTCCTGCTCGGCTTTCTCGGCCGCATGCCGCGCTGGCGCGGATCGCTGGGCATGTTCAGCGACGAGCAGAAGCGCCAGGCTATGGCCGCACTGGAGCGCGTCGGCCTCGCCGAGCGTGCCGCGCAGCGCGCCTCGACGCTCTCCGGCGGTCAGCAGCAGCGGGTGGCGATCGCCCGTGCGCTGACCCAGCAGGCCGAGGTGATCCTCGCCGACGAGCCCATCGCCTCGCTCGACCCGGAGTCGGCGCGCAAGGTCATGGAAATCCTCGCCGACATCAACCGCCAGGACGGCAAGACCGTGGTGGTGACCCTGCATCAGGTCGATTACGCCCTGCGCTACTGCTCCCGCGCCGTGGCGCTCAAGGGCGGGCGCATCCATTACGACGGCCCCTCGGCGGCGCTCAGCGACCGCCTGCTCAACGACCTCTACGGCGCCGATCTGGACGCCAGCCTGCTGTTCTCCGACCGCGCCCGCAATGCCGAGCCGCGGTCTTTGCAGCTGGTCAACGGCTGAGCCCCACGCCACCCGACAACCAACGCCACACCCAAGGAGTGACCTCCATGTTGAAACGCTTCAGTCGTGCTCTCGCCGCCTCCACGCTGCTGGCCGGTGCCCTCGCCGGCACCGCTCAAGCCGCCGAGACCATCACCTTCGGCATCATTTCCACCGAGTCCTCGCAGAACCTGCGCAGCGTCTGGGAACCCTTCCTCGCCGACATGAGCAAGCAGACCGGCTACGAGGTGAAGGCCTTCTTCGCCCCCGATTACGCCGGGGTCATCCAGGGCATGCGCTTCGACAAGGTCGATCTGGCCTGGTACGGCAACAAGTCGGCGATGGAAGCAGTGGATCGCGCCGGCGGCGAAATCTTCGCCCAGACCGTCGCCGCCAACGGCAGCCCGGGCTACTACAGCCATCTGATCGTGCACAAGGACAGCGCCCTGAACTCCGTCGAGGGCGTGCTGAAGAACGCCAAGAGCCTGACCTTCGCCAACGGCGACCCGAACTCCACCTCCGGCTACCTGGTGCCCGGCTATTACGTGTTCGCCAAGAACAAGGTCGACGCCGGCCAGGCCTTCAAGCGCAGCCTCAACGGCAGCCACGAAGTGAACGCACTGTCGGTGGCGAACAAGCAGGTCGATGTCGGCACCTTCAACAGCGAAGGCATGGAGCGTCTTGAGATCACCGCGCCGGACAAGGCCGCGCAACTGAAGATCGTCTGGACCTCGCCGCTGATCCCGGCCGACCCGCTGGTGTGGCGCAAGAGCCTGAGCGACGAGCAGAAGAACAGGCTGCGCGAGTTCTTCATGAGCTACGGCGCCAAGCCGGCCGAGAAGGAAATCCTCGCCGGCCTGCAGTGGGCACCGTTCCGCGCCTCCGACAACGACCAGCTGCTGCCGATCCGCCAGCTGGAACTGTTCAAGAAGCGCAGCGAAGTCGCCGCCGACAGCAAGCTCTCCGACAGCGACCGCCAGGCACAGCTGCAGGGCATCGACCAGGAGCTGGCCAAGCTGGAGCAGCGCATGGCCGAGCGCGAGCAGAAGAACGCCGCCGCCAAGGCCAGCTGAGCAACGCCGGGCGTGGCGCGCTGGCGCCACGCCCCCGTCCGCGCCGTTTTTTGAGAACCGAACATGACCACTCTGAGCACCACACCGCCACTGGCGGGCAACGACAAGCGCAGCTGGCTGCGCCTGTTCGGCTGGGGCCTGTGCCTGGCCGTGCTGGCCTGGTCCTGGCAGGGCGCGGAGATGAATCCGCTGCTGCTGATCCGCGACAGCGCCAACATGGCGACCTTCGCCGCCGACTTCTTCCCGCCGGACTTCAGTAACTGGCAGCTGTACCTCAAGGAGATGGTCACCACGGTGCACATCGCCCTCTGGGGCACCCTGCTGGCGATCGTCTGCGCCATCCCGCTGGGCATTCTCAGCTCCGAGAACATCGTGCCCTGGTGGATCTACCAGCCGGTGCGCCGGCTGATGGACGCCTGCCGGTCGATCAACGAGATGGTCTTCGCCATGCTCTTCGTCGTCGCCGTCGGCCTCGGTCCCTTCGCCGGCGTGCTGGCGCTGTGGATCAGCACCACCGGCGTGCTCGCCAAGCTGTTCGCCGAAGCGGTGGAAGCCATCGAGCCCGGCCCGGTGGAAGGCGTGCGTGCCACCGGCGCCAGTGCGCTGCAGGAAGTCATCTTCGGGGTGATTCCGCAGGTGCTGCCGCTGTGGATTTCCTACTCGCTGTACCGCTTCGAATCCAACGTACGCTCGGCCACGGTGGTCGGCATGGTCGGCGCCGGCGGCATCGGCGTGATCCTCTGGGAAGCCATCCGCGGTTTCCAGTTCGGCCAGACCGCCGCCCTGCTGCTGATCATCATCGCCGTGGTGAGCCTGATCGACCTGCTCTCCCAGCGCCTGCGCAAGCTCTTCATCTGACGGAGTGAGGGCCTGCGCGGCCTTCGAAAAAACCATGCAGTTGTCTAGACAACCCAGCGAACCGCTCTACCTCGAACTGGCCCAGGTGCTGCGCGGCGAGTTGCGCCACTATCGCATCGGCGACTTCCTCCCCGGCGAGATGCAGCTGGCGCGCCGCTTCGCGGTCAACCGCCACACCCTACGCCGCGCCGTCGACGAGCTGGTACAGGAAGGCCGCCTGCTGCGCCGCCAGGGCAAGGGCACCCAGGTGCTGCGACGCCCGCTGGTCTATCCGCTGCAGGCCGATAGTGCCTACAGCGATGCGCTCGCCGCCCTCGGCGTGCGCACCGAAGCGCGCCTGCTCGCGCGTCGCCAGCTCAGCGCTAGCGCCGAGGAAGCACGCCACCTGCAACTGGCCGAAGGCGCCGCGCTGATCGAGCTGAGCACCCTGCGCCTGCTCGACGGCGAGCCGGTCAGCCTGATCCGCCACCGCTACTGCGCCAGCCACGCCGAACGCCTCGCCGACTATCAGGGCGGCTCGCTGCGCCGCTACCTCGGCGAACGCGGCCTGCCGCTGACGCGCCGTTTCAGCCTGATCGGCGCGCGCCTGGCCGATCGCGACGAGGCCGCACAGCTGCTGATGCCCCTGCGCATGCCGCTGCTGTCGGTGTTCACCCTGTCCTGCGATGCCGCCGGCCGCCCGGTGGAGATCGCCCTCTCGGCCAGCCGTTCCGACCGTTTCCAGTACCAGGTCGCCACCTGATGGAGAACCCCATGCACACCCGCGAACAATCCCCACGCCAGCGCTGGATGGCCGTGCTGGCCCGCGCCAGCGCCGCCGACCTGGCGCCTTTCGAGAGCGCCCTGCGCGACTGCGCCTACCAGTTGATCCGTCCCGCGGAAATCGGCATGACCCTGGTGCGCGGCCGCATGGGCGGCACTGGCGCGCCGTTCAACCTCGGCGAGATGAGCGTCACCCGCTGCGTGGTGCGCCTGGCCGACGGCAGCACCGGCTACAGCTACCGCGCCGGCCGTGACAAGCGCCAGGCCGAGCTCGCTGCCCTCGCCGATGCCCATCTGCAAGGCCCGCAACAAAGCCGCTGGCTCGCCGAGCTGATCGAACCGCTGGTCGCCGCGCAGGCCCGACGCGCCGCGCAAAAGGCTGCCGAAACCGCCACTACCCGCGTGGAGTTCTTCACGCTGCTGCGAGGAGAAGACTGATGAATCGCGCCCCATCCGACCTGTTGCAGGCCGCCTTCGCCGACCCGGTGCTGGACGCGCAGAAGTGCTTCCGCGCCGCGCTCAAGGCCTTGTCCGAGCCGGGCACGCGCCAGCCGCTGGTCAGCGTCGCCGCCATCGAGCCGCTGCAGGCCGCTGGCTACGCGCTGTGCCTGAGCCTGCTGGATAACGACACACCGCTGTGGCTGGCGCCGGCCTTCGACACCCCGGCGATCCGCGCCAACCTGGCCTTCCACTGTGGCTGCCCAATTGTCGAGACGCGCGAGGACGCCATGTTCGCCCTGCTCGATGCCGCCGCGCTGGACGACCTCTCCGGCTTCTACGCCGGCAGCGAGCGCTACCCGGACCAGTCCTGCACGCTGCTGATCCAGCTCGACCGTCTCGACCGCGGCCCGGCGCTGAGCTGGCAGGGCCCGGGAATCGACGGCAGCCGCCTGGTCGGCCTGCCGCTGAAACCGGCGTTCTGGCAGCAGCGCGCCGCACGCAACGACTTCCCGCGTGGGCTCGATGCGCTGTTCTGCGCCGAAGGCGAAGTGCTCGGCCTGCCGCGCAGCACGCGCATCGGCGATTCGCTGCAGGAGGTGGCCTGATGTACGTCGCGGTCAAGGGTGGCGAACAGGCCATCGACAACGCCCACGCGCTGCTGGCGAAGAAGCGCCGCGGCGACACCGGCATCGCCGAACTCGGCGTCGAGCAGATTCGCCAGCAGTTGCCGCTCGCCGTAGCGCGGGTGATGAGCGAAGGCTCGCTGTATGACGAGGAACTCGCCGCGCTGGCGATCAAGCAGGCCGCCGGTGATCTGGTCGAGGCGATCTTCCTCTTGCGCGCCTACCGCACCACGCTGCCGCGCTTCGCCGAAAGCCTGCCGCTGGACACCGGCGCCATGCAGCTCAGCCGGCGCATCTCGGCGACCTTCAAGGACGTGCCCGGCGGCCAGCTGCTCGGCCCGACCTTCGACTACACCCACCGCCTGCTCGATTTCGCCCTGCTCGCCGAAGGCGAACGCCCCGGCCCGCAGGTGGATGCCAGCGCCACGCTGAGCAACTGTCCGCGCGTACTCGGCCTGCTCGGCGAGGAAGGCCTGATGACGCCGGAAATCGACCGCGGCGAGCCGGTGCCGGACCTCACCCGCGAGCCACTGGAGCTGCCCTGCAGCCGCGCCGAACGCCTGCAGGCACTGGCGCGCGGCGACGAGGGCTTTCTCCTGGCGCTGGGCTATTCGACCCAGCGCGGCTACGGCCGCAACCACCCATTCGCCGGCGAGATTCGCATCGGCACCGCCGAGGTCTGGATCGAGCCGCAGGAGCTGGGCTTCCCGGTCTGCCTCGGCGAGATCGAGCTGACCGAGTGCGAGATGGTCAACCAGTTCGTCGGCGAGAGCGCCGAGCAGGCGCAGTTCACCCGCGGCTACGGCCTGGCCTTCGGTTATGCCGAGCGCAAGGCGATGGGCATGGCGCTGGTCGACCGCGCGCTGCGTGCCGGCGAGTACGGCGAGGAAGTGCAGGGCCCGGCGCAGCAGGAGGAATTCGTCCTGATGCACTGCGACAACGTCGAGGCCGCCGGTTTCGTCTCGCACCTGAAGTTGCCGCACTACGTCGACTTCCAGTCCGAGCTGGAGCTGATCCGCAAGCTGCGCCAGCCGCAGGCCGAGCAGACCGAAGCCGACGCCGACGCCGAGACGCCAGCGAAGGAGAAACGCGCATGAATGCCCAGGCCATTCCCGCCAGCGAGGCGGGCTACAACTTCGCCTACCTCGACGAGCAGACCAAGCGCATGATCCGCCGCGCACTGCTCAAGGCGGTCGCCATACCTGGCTATCAGGTGCCCTTCGGCGGCCGCGAGATGCCGCTGCCCTATGGCTGGGGCACCGGCGGCATGCAGCTGACCGCGGCGATTCTCGGCGCCGACGACGTGCTCAAGGTGATCGACCAGGGCGCCGACGACACCACCAACGCGGTGTCGATCCGCCGCTTCTTCGCCCGCACCGCCGGGGTCGCCACCACCGAGCGCACCCCCGCGGCGACGGTGATCCAGACCCGCCACCGCATCCCAGAAACCCCGCTCGCAGCCGGGCAGATCATGGTCTATCAGGTGCCGATTCCCGAGCCGCTGCGCTTCATCGAGCCATCGGAAACCGAGACGCGCACCATGCACGCGCTGGGCGACTACGGCGTGATGCACGTGAAGCTCTACGAGGACATCGCCACCTTCGGCCACATCGCCACCAGCTACGCCTATCCGGTGACGGTGGACGGGCGCTACGTGATGGACCCGTCGCCGATTCCCAAATTCGACAACCCCAAGCTGGACCTGAGCCCGGCGCTGATGCTGTTCGGCGCCGGCCGCGAGAAGCGCCTTTACGCCGTGCCGCCGTACACCCGCGTGGTCAGCCTGGATTTCGAGGATCACCCGTTCCAGATCCAGCAGTGGGAACAGTGCTGCGCCATCTGTGGCAGCGGCGATTCCTACCTCGACGAACTGATCGTCGACGACGCCGGCAGCAAGCAGTTCGTCTGCTCGGATACCGACTATTGCGCGCAGCGCGCCCAGCAACAGGAGAGCCGCCCATGAGCGCCGCCGAACAACTGCTGCCCGCCACGAGCGTCGGCACCGAGCCACTGTTCGCGGTGCGCGACCTGACCCGCCTGTACGGCCCGGACAAGGGCTGCCAGGGCGTGTCCTTCGAGCTCTACCCCGGCGAGGTGCTGGGCATCGTCGGCGAGTCCGGCTCGGGCAAGTCCACCCTGCTCTCGCTGCTCTGCGGCCGCTGCCCGCCGGATCGCGGCAGCGTGCAGTACCGCGATGCTGCCGGCGACTGGCTCGACCTCTACGCCGCCAGCGAGGCTGAGCGGCGCACGCTGCTGCGCACCGAATGGGGCTTCGTCGAACAGAACCCGCGCGACGGCCTGCGCATGGGCGTTTCCGCCGGCGCCAACATCGGCGAGCGGCTGATGGCCCAGGGCGTGCGGCATTACGGCCAGCTGCGCGCCGCCGGGCTGGACTGGCTGCAGCAGGTGGAGATCGACCCGGCGCGCATCGACGACCTGCCGCGGACCTTTTCCGGCGGCATGCAGCAGCGCCTGCAGATCGCCCGCAACCTGGTTTCCAGCCCGAAGCTGGTGTTCATGGACGAACCCACCGGCGGTCTCGACGTGTCGGTGCAGGCACGCCTGCTCGACCTCCTGCGCGGGCTGGTGCGCGAGCTGGATCTCGCGGTGGTGATCGTGACCCACGACCTCGCCGTGGCGCGCCACCTGGCCGACCGGCTGATGGTGATGCGCCGCTCGCGGGTGGTGGAGTCCGGTCTGACCGACCAGATCCTCGACGACCCGCAGCATCCCTATACGCAGCTGCTGGTGTCCTCGGTGCTGCAGCCATGAAGGAATCCGCCATGAACACGCTGATCGAGGTCCGCGACCTCGCCAAGACCTTCACCCTGCACCAGCAGCACGGCGTCAGCCTGCAGGTGCTGCGCGGGCTGAACTTCACCGTCGCCGCCGGCGAGTGCCTGGTGCTGCACGGCCAGTCCGGCGCCGGCAAGTCGACCCTGCTGCGCACGCTGTACGGCAACTACCTGCCCGCCGGCGGCAGCATCCGTATCCGCCATGCCGGTGACTGGCTGGAGCTGGTCGGCGCCGAACCACGCCAGGTACTCGCCGTGCGCCGGCAAACACTGGGCTACGTCAGCCAGTTCCTGCGGGTGATCCCGCGGGTGCCGGCGCTGGAGGTGGTGATGGAACCGGCGCTGGCGCGCGGCTGGAGCCGTGCCGATGCCGAGGCGCGGGCCAAGGCGCTGCTGACCCGGCTGAACATTCCCGAACGGCTCTGGCAGCTGGCCCCCGGCACCTTTTCCGGCGGCGAGCAGCAGCGCGTCAACCTGGCGCGCGGCTTCATGGTCAGCTGGCCGGTGATGCTGCTCGACGAGCCCACCGCCTCGCTGGACGAAGCCAACGCCCGCGTGGTGCTGGAACTGATCGATGAGGCCAAGGCCGCCGGCAGCGCGCTGATCGGCATCTTCCACGACCGCGCGATCCGCGAGGCAGTCGCCGACCGTTACCTGGACATGACGCAGGAGGACCTGGCCCATGCCAGCTGAACAGATACTCAGCAACGCCCGACTGGTGCTGACCGATCAGGTGTTCCACGGCAGCCTGCTGATCCGCGATGGCCTGATCGCCGACATCAGCGAAGGCGCCAGCAGCCTGCCGCAGGCCCAGGACCTGGGCGGCGATCTGCTGCTGCCGGGGCTGGTGGAACTGCACACCGACAACCTGGAAAAGCACATGAGCCCGCGTCCGGGCGTGGACTGGCCGTCCGCCTCGGCGGTGCTGACCCATGACGCACAGATCGTCGCCGCCGGCATCACCACGGTGTTCGATGCGCTGTCGATCGGCGACATCAACCCCAAGGGCAAGCGCATGCAGCAGCTCGGGGTGATGCTCGAGGCCATCGCCGAGGCCGAGGCGGCCGGGCAGACCCGCGCCGAACACCGCCTGCACCTGCGCTGCGAAGTCAGCCACCCGCAGTGCCTGGAGCTGTTCCGCGAGCTGGTCGAGCAGCCGCTGGTGCAGCTGGTCTCGGTGATGGACCACGCGCCGGGCCAGCGCCAGTTCGCGCGCATGGAGAAGTACCGCGAGTACTACATGGGCAAGTACCACCTGAGCCCGGCGGAGATGGATCATTTCGTCAGCGAGCAGCTGGCCAACTCGGCGCGGCACAGCGACCAGCAGCGCGCCGCCATCGTCGACATCTGCCGCAGCCGCGAACTGGCGCTGGCCAGCCACGACGATGCGACCCTGGAGCACGTTACCGAATCGGCGGACTACGGCATGGCCATCGCCGAATTCCCGACCACCTTCGAGGCTGCCGAGGCCAGCCATGCGCGTGGCCTGAAGGTACTGATGGGCGCGCCGAACATCGTCCGTGGCGGCTCGCACTCGGGCAACATCGCCGCTGCCGATCTGGCGCAGCGCGGCGTGCTGGACATCCTCTCCAGCGACTACTACCCGGCCAGCCTGCTGCAGGCCGCGCTGGGCCTGGCCGAGCAGGACAACGGCTACGACCTGCCGCGCGCCATCGCCACCATCAGCCTGGCGCCGGCACGCGCGGCCGGGCTGGATGATCGCGGCGAGATTGCCGTCGGGCTGCGCGCCGACCTGGTCCAGGCACAGGTGCACAAGGGCCAGCCGGTGATCGGACAGGTCTGGCGCCAGGGCCGGCGGGTGTTCTGATGGCGCATTCCGACAAAGCTGACAAGGCGCCAGCGGGTCGCCCGGCTGGCTCTATACTGCCTGCCTCTGCGCTGGCTTCGATGATCGGGAGTACCCCCATGCAAGGCCGCTTGATCTACCTGATCGGCCCCTCCGGTGCCGGCAAGGACAGTCTGCTCGACGCCGCCCGTGCAGCGCTTGCCGAGCGTGGCGTGCGCATCGCCCGGCGGGTCATCACTCGCTCGCCGGAGGCTGTCGGCGAAGCCGCCCACTCAGTGAGCGCCGAGCAGTTCGAACGCATGGAGGCCGAGCAGGCCTTTGCTCTCAGCTGGCGCGCCAACGGGCTGGCCTATGGCATCCCCGCCGAAATCGACGCCTGGTTGACGGCCGGCGAGGATGTGCTGGTCAATGGCTCGCGTGGTTATCTGCCCGAGGCGCGCAGGCGCTACCCGGATCTGCTGGCGGTGCTGCTGACCGTCGAACAGGACGTGCTGCGCGAGCGCCTGCTGACCCGCGGCCGGGAGACGCCCGAGCAGATCGAGGCGCGCCTGGCGCGCAACGCGCTGTTCAGCGGCGAGCTGGACGACTACATCCGCCTGGACAATTCCGCCTCGCTGGAGCGCAGCGTCGAGTGCCTACTGCAACTGATCGACGAGCACCGTCAATGCGGCTGACCCTGCTCGGCACCGGCGGCGCCGCGCAGGTGCCGGTGTACAACTGCGCCTGTCCGGCCTGCCGTGCCGCGCAGCTCGACCCGAGTCGCCGCCGCCGTGCCTGCTCGGCGCTGGTGGACTGTGGCGGCCAGCGCTGGCTGCTCGACAGCGGCCTGCCGGACCTCTGCGAGCGCTTCGCCCCGGGCAGCTTCAGCGGCATCCTGCAGACCCATTACCACGCCGATCATGCCCAGGGCCTGCTGCAACTGCGCTGGGGCACCGGGCTGCACATTCCGGTGCTCGGCCCGGACGACGCAGAGGGCCTCGCCGACCTCTACAAACACCCCGGCATCCTCGATTTCAGCGAACCATTCGCCGCCTTCGAACAACGCATGCTCGGCACGCTGCGCGTCACGGCGCTACCACTGGTGCACTCGAAACCCACCTTCGGTTACCTGCTGGAAGGACACAGCCGCTGCATCGCCTACCTCACCGACACCGTCGGCCTGCCGGACAGCACGCGCGAACTGCTGCAGGACACCGCGCTGGACGTGCTTGTGCTGGACTGCTCGACACCACCGCGCGATACGCCACCGCGTAACCACAACGACCTGACCCGCGCATTGCAGAGCATCGAGGAGCTGCAACCGGCGCAAGCCGTGCTGACCCATATCGGCCACGAGCTGGATGCCTGGTTCATGCAGGCGTCACGGCAACTGCCGGACAACGTGTGCCTGGCATACGACGGGATGACGCTCTAGCGCTTAGGAGAGAAACCGGGCTTGCGGCTTCCATCGTCCAGCAGCGGACGAAACACCGAGCCGCCTGCTCGCAACGCGTGGAAAACACTGCGCGGTCTTCCACCCTACCGATGGCGATGGCGATGGCGATGGCGATGGCGATGGGATCGTAGGGTGGATAACGCGAAGCTTATCCACCATGGGTCCGTTGCAAGACGAAACGTCGGGTAGGGCCTCCGACGCGTGGAAAACGCTTCGCGGTTTTCCACCCTACGGCCATGAAGCATGGAGCGGATTCCGGGCTGACGCCGGCTCAGCGCCCCGGCTGCGGACGGAAACCCGGCACGCCGCCCGGCCGTTCGACCCGCGCAGCCGGCATGCTGCAATTGAGATCGCGGAAGGGACGGCCGTCGAGCTGCTCCCAGCCATCGCCCGGCGAGGTCTGGCGGCAGATGATGGTGCCGTCGAGCTTGCTCTGCCATTGGTAATAGGGCGCCGGCGCGGCGCTGGCGGCGATGGGCAGGAACAGACTGAGGGCGAGCAGGAAAATGCGCATGGCGGACTTCGGCGGTGCGATGGCGCCACTCTAACCCTTCGGCTGGCCTTGGCAAGCGCCGTCCGGCGCGCTCAGAACCAGACCCGCGCCGCCTCTCGCAGGAAGATTTCCACGGTCTTCGGCCCGACGCCCTCGAACGCCAGCAGCCGCTTCTCCACCCCGTCGTGCGTCTCACCGAGCTCACGCAGGCGACCCAGCCTACCGTCGTACTCGGTCAGCAGCTTGTCGCCGAGCTTCAACAGGCGCGCGGCAGTAGACTCGTCGTAGCGCACGTAGCGCGCCTGGCCGAGCAGCTGGACCAACCGACGCTGGCCACAGTCACGCAGCTTGTGCGGCGTGTCGAGCCGGTTGCGCTCCACCAGTACCCGGTAGGCCTCGGCGGCGATGTCGCGCTGGATGCGCTTGCCGAATAGAAAGCTGGCGACGAACCACTTGAACAGCTCCGCCTCGCCGCGGGTCACGTCGATGCCCAGATCCTCTGCGCCTATTTCTGCAGCCATACAGCCTCCGCGTTCACCCACTCATTCGAAGGCCCCGGCGGACAGGGGTTCGCACAGCGATGAGCGGATTTCCGCGCACCGCTCGACAGTCATAGGCGGTTTCTTGCCGACTGCCCGTCAAAGGATGTCGACAAGCGCCGATCCAGAGCGCTGCGGCGGACTGGCACGGCTTCTGCTAATGGCAATGTGCTCAATGCGATTCCAACGACAAGAAGAGCTACCAGCGATATCCATCCTCCGGACTCTCCGGTGTCATCGCCCCTCTGCTTGTTCGTCTGGCGCGTTCCCGAACGCGGCATCGTCTATCGTCAACATGCTGCGTCAACCAATAAAAACGAAACGGAGATCCACCATGAGACTGACCAAACGCCTGGGCCTGCTCGCTGCCGCTGCGGCCTTCACTGCCAGCACCGCGGCCGTCGCTGCGCCGACCTTCATCAACATCCTCACCGGCGGCACCAGCGGTGTGTACTACCCGATCGGCGTGGCCCTGTCGCAGCAGTACAACAAGATCGATGGCGCCAAGACTTCCGTGCAGGCCACCAAGGCTTCGGTGGAAAACCTCAACCTGCTGCAGGCCGGCCGCGGCGAACTGGCCTTCTCCCTGGGTGACTCGGTTGCCGACGCCTGGAACGGTGTCGAGGACGCCGGCTTCAAGGCTCCGCTCAAGCGCCTGCGCGCCATCGCCGGTACCTACAACAACTACATCCAGATCGTTGCCAGCGAAGAGTCCGGCATCAAGACTCTGGAAGACCTCAAGGGCAAGCGCATCTCCGTCGGCGCGCCGAAGTCCGGCACCGAGCTGAACGCCCGCGCGATCTTCAAGGCCGCCGGCCTGAGCTACGAGGACATGGGCCGCGTCGAATTCCTGCCCTACGCCGAGTCGGTCGAGCTGATCAAGAACCGCCAGCTGGACGCCACCCTGCAGTCCTCGGGCCTGGGCATGGCCGCCATCCGCGACCTGGCCAGCACCATGCCGGTAACCTTCGTCGAGATTCCGGCCGCCGTGGTCGAGAAGATCGAGAGCGACGCCTACCAGGCCGGCGTGATTCCGGCCGGCACCTACGACGGTCAGGATGCCGACGTTCCGACCGTGGCCATCACCAACATCCTGGTCAGCCACGAGAAGGTCTCCGATGAAGTGGCCTACCAGATGACCAAGCTGATGTTCGACAACCTGTCGTCCCTGGGCAACGCCCACTCCGCCGCCAAGGACATCAAGCTGGAAAACGCCACCAAGAACCTGCCGATTCCGCTGCACCCGGGTGCCGAACGCTTCTACAAGGAAGCCGGGGTTCTCAAGTAACCCAGCGCTGACAGACGGGCGGAGCGGGCCCTGCGGCCTGCTCCAGCCCGCATCCTTGTAGCAGCAGGCTTGCCCGCGTTGCCTCGTTGGCAAGCCTGCTTCTACAGGCCCCACCTTGCAGTGAGAGAGTGATTCCCATGAGCGAAAGCCAAGGGCTGCACGCCAGCCCCAGCGAATGGCCGAGGGCGCTGTTCTACGTCGCCCTGCTGTTCTCCATCTATCAGATCGTCACCGCCGCCTTTCACCCGGTGTCCAGCCAGGTGCTGCGCGCCGGTCACGTCGGCTTCCTGTTGCTGCTGGTGTTCCTCTGCTATCCGGCCCGCGGCAACGGCAAGCCGTTCCAGCCAGTGGCCTGGCTGCTTGGCCTGGCCGGTTTCGCGACCTTTTTCTACCAGTGGTATTTCGAGGCGGACCTGATCCAGCGCTCCGGCGACATGACCACCACCGACATGGTGGTCGGCCTGACGCTGATCGTGCTGGTCTTCGAGGCCGCTCGCCGGGTGATGGGCATCGCCCTGCCGATCATCTGCGGGCTGTTCCTCGCCTACGGCCTGCTCGGCGAATACCTGCCCGGTGATCTCGCGCACCGCGGCTATTACCTGGACCAGATCGTCAACCAGCTGTCGTTCGGCACCGAAGGCCTGTACGGCACGCCGACCTACGTTTCGGCGACCTACATCTTCCTGTTCATCCTGTTCGGCTCGTTCCTCGAGCAGGCGGGGATGATCAAGCTGTTCACCGACTTCGCCATGGGCCTGTTCGGCCACAAGCTCGGCGGCCCGGCCAAGGTGTCGGTGGTGTCCTCGGCGCTGATGGGCACCATCACCGGTTCCGGCGTGGCCAACGTGGTCACCACCGGCCAGTTCACCATTCCGCTGATGAAGCGCTTCGGCTATCGCCCGGCCTTCGCCGGCGGCGTCGAGGCCACCTCGTCGATGGGCAGCCAGATCATGCCGCCGGTGATGGGCGCGGTGGCCTTCATCATGGCCGAGACCATCAACGTGCCCTTCGTCGAGATCGCCAAGGCCGCGCTGATTCCGGCGCTGCTGTACTTCGGCTCGGTGTTCTGGATGGTCCATCTGGAAGCCAAGCGCGCCGGCCTCAAGGGCCTGCCGAAAGACGAGTGCCCGAGTGCCTGGGCTGCGGTCAAGGAACGCTGGTACCTGCTGATCCCGCTACTGGTGCTGGTCTGGCTGCTGTTCTCCGGACGCACGCCGATGTTCGCCGGGACCATCGGACTGGCGCTGACGGCGATCGTCATCCTCGGTTCGGCGATCATCCTCAAGGTGTCGTCGTTCGGCCTGCGCATCGCCTTCTGGATCGCGCTGGGCCTGCTCTGCGCCGGCTTCTTCCAGCTCGGCATCGGGGTGATCTTTGGCGTCATCGCGGCTCTGGTGGCCGTATGCTGGTTCATCAAGGGCGGTCGCGACACCCTGGTCATCTGCCTGCACGCGCTGGTCGAAGGCGCGCGGCATGCGGTGCCGGTGGGTATCGCCTGCGCCCTGGTCGGGGTGATCATCGGCATCGTTTCGCTGACCGGCGTGGCCTCGACCTTCGCGGGGTACATCCTCGCGGTCGGCGAGAACAACCTGTTCCTCTCGCTCATCCTGACCATGCTGACCTGCCTGGTGCTGGGTATGGGCATCCCGACCATCCCCAACTACATCATCACCAGCTCGATCGCCGCGCCCGCGCTGCTCGACCTGGGCGTGCCGCTGATCGTCTCGCACATGTTCGTCTTCTACTTCGGCATCATGGCCGACCTCACCCCGCCGGTGGCGCTGGCCTGCTTCGCCGCCGCGCCGATCGCCAAGGAGAAGGGCCTGAAGATCAGCATGTGGGCCATCCGCATCGCCATCGCCGGTTTCATCGTGCCGTTCATGGCGGTCTACAACCCGGCGCTGATGATGCAGGGCGGGGACTGGGGCGCCACGCTGTACATGCTGTTCAAGGCGGCCTTCGCCATCGGCCTGTGGGGCGCGGTGTTCACCGGCTACCTGCAGCGGCCCATGGCGCTGTGGGAGAAACTGCTGGGCTTCGTTGCCGGCGCCGCGATGATCCTCGCCACACCGATGAGTGACGAGATCGGCTTCGCCCTCGGCGTGATCTTCCTCGCTCAGCACATCTGGCGCGCCCGCCGCGCCGAGCGTCTGGCGGCCGCATGATCGGTCTGTGCCTGGGGCTGGCAGGCGTGGTGTGGGCCGAAGTGCCCGCCCCCGCCTTCACCCTGGCGTGGAACCATACGATCGAGAAGATCCGCTGGGAAGAGGATTACCGCGTGACGCCGGACGGGCTGCTGCTCGGCGAAGCGCGGGTCAAGGGTTCTGGTGCCGGGATGGAAATCCCGGATGACGCCGAACTGCGCGACGGGGCCTGGCACTACCAGCGCCAGATGCCTGCGTTGCCACTCCTGCGCCTGGGGCGAACCCCCGAGGCAGGGGATTACCAACTGTGTTTTGACCAGCGTTGCCACGCGATGAGCGAATGGCTAGGCCCGCCACAAGCGGACCAGCCGGCGCTGGAAGTCTGGGGCTGTACCGTGCAAACGGCGAGTGTCGGGAACGGTTGACCGGCTGGCCGGTGATCGTTGGAGAGGGGTGTTCGCGCAAGCGGCACCCCTTTTTCTTTGGTTTTTCACCATTTCATCAGCGACATGCTGCGTTGAATGAAATTTTTGCTTCATGCTCATTGGCGAGTCGCCTGAAAGCCTGGTTTCGCCCTGCTGGGCGAGTTCCTTTTGGCAGTCGCCCCAAAAGGAACCAAAAAGTCTTGCCCCTCCATCCGGGTCTCGCTGCGCTCGACTGCCCTCGTTCCATCGTTGCTCCGGGGGCCGGCGTACAAGGGCCATCCATGGCCCTTTACGCCTCTCGCGGCATCCATGCCGCTCGCTCCCCTCCGCAACGATTCCACTCGGCCTCCTGAAAGGGGCGAATGGAGTCGCCTGATAACTTGTGCGTAAGAACCCAAGCAAAGCGGTTGATCCTGTCCACTCTGCTAGGCGCTGTAGCGGTTTGGGGGCTATGCAGTAGCCGCTTAAAATCCGAAGGCAAAAGCGATCCGGCTGTTCTGCTCGCGCGGCCCAGCAGGCGACTCCAAACGCCCCTTCAGGAGGGTGAACGGAGCCGTCGCGCAGAGGGGCGAGCCGCAGGGATGCCGCGAGAGCCGTAAAGGGCCATGGATGGCCCTTGTACGGCGACCCTCGGAGCGGCGGCGTAGTGAACGAACCCGGAGCGAAGCGCAGGGCCGGATGCAGGGGCAAAGCGTTTTTGGTTACTTTTTCGGCGTTTGGAAAAAGTGACTCGCCCAGCAGGGCGAAACCAGGCTTTCAGGCGACTCGCCAATCGACAAGAGCTGAAGACGCTCATTCACCGCGTGCTAACCGCCTGTCAGGCAACACTCCCTTTTCAAAACGGCGAGGTAACCCTTCCCCAACCCATAAAAAAGGCGCACATCCCTTTCGGTGATGTGCGCCAAAAGCGTCCCGCTCGCACGCTGTTACTTGGTCTGCATGATCAGATCCCGCCGCATAAGCGTCTTGATCTTCACCAGATGGTCGTCTTCCTGAGTCTTGGCATGAACGAAGCTGTCGGCGATGTTCGGATGCCCGGCCGCCTGCGCCAGTTCGATCAGCAGTTCCCAGGCAGCGTTGTCCGCCAGCTCGGCCGTCAGCAGTGCGTTCATGCACTGCGCGACGTTGGTCCGCGGATCGGTCAGCACCTGCATGATGCCCATCGCCATGACCCCGGCGACATCCGCGCTGGGCGTCTGCGCGGTGGGGTCGGCGCCGAGTTTTTCCATCGCCGCATGCACCAGCATCATGTGCTCGAACTCTTCGTCGCGGATGTGCTGCAGCACGCCCACCAAGTCGTTGCCCGAGTCCAGGTTGCGCGCCTTGGCGATCATCGCCTCGTACAGGCGCACGCCGTTGCGTTCGAAGGCCAGGCGCTCGCCGAGCTTGTCGATGAACACCTCGGGGCTCTTGCCCTTCATCATGTCGAAGCTGGTCTTGAGCATGCCCTTGGCCGAGCCAGGCACCGGCACGGAGCCAATGCGGTCGGCCTCTTCGTTGCGTTCGGCACGCTCGACAAGCATGCCGCGCTCATCACCCGGCACGTCAGGGTGGATGTCGTTGACGGCATCGAGCAGGCGCTTTGTGTCCTTCGGGGACATCTGCACGCCGGTGTAATTGGTACCTACTTTCGCTGCAGTAGCCATGTTCGTCTCCTCAGGAAGCCTTGCGCATCAGTTCGCCACCCGGCGCCCACTGGTAACCCGCCGAGACGATGTCCGAGGCGAGCCCTTCCGAGGCGAGGTGGTTGCGGTAATCGAGCGAGGACTGCGGCTCCTTGGCCTTATCCACATAGGCCGGGCCGGCAGTGCGCAGGTTGACCTCGGCGGCCAGCACCTGGCGAACGAAATCGCGCTGGCTCTTGAACTCGACCATCTTCGGCAGCGGACCGGCGAGAATCTCGGCCGGGTCGCGGCGCTCGAGCTTCTTGAACCATTCGCAGGCGACATTGAGGTGGCCCAGCTCGTAGTCGAGGAAGCGCTCCCACATGGCCTTGATCCGCGGGTTGGTCTCCTGCTCGGCGCAGCTGGCGTACATGTAGACCTCCATCGCCTCGTGCACCAGCCACTTCTCGATATGGCTTTCGCTGGGGTCGGAGAGCGAGCCGTACTGGGTCACGTGCTGCTCTTCCACCGAGGCGATCTCGGCGTACAGCTGGCGCGCCAGCGGGTCGGCGAACAGCGGGCCGATGTTCATGTAGTAGTCGTGCGTCTGGTATTCCGCGCCGGTGATCAGTGCCGCGTGGATCTTGGTGATCAGCGCGGCGCTGTCCTTCTCGTAGTTGTCGCGGATATCGTTCTCCGGGTGCCGGTGGTGCTCGGACGTCTTGCGGCCGGGAACGATGTCGGTATAGCCCTGCAGGATGTTGTTGGCATCCTTGCCCTCAAGACGATCGAGCATCGCCGAGTAGCGGTACAGGTGGTCGAAGTCCTCCAGCAAGCCAAAGCGATAGGTCTGCGCCTGGTAGGGGTCGGGCTCGTTCTGTGCCACGGCCGCGGTCACCTCGATGGCGACCTGCTCGTAGGCGACGGTGGTTTCCAGTGGCGAGTGGTCGGCGCCGATCAGCCAGTTGATCATGGTCGCCTGGTGCTGCTCGGTACGCCGGATCTGCGCCAGCGGCAGGCGCAGTTCCTTGTTGAAGCGGGCGATGCCGTGGCTCAGGCGCAGGGCGTCGGTCTCGACTCCATTCATGAGGATGATGCGGACACGGGTAAAGGCATCGTCATCGAGCTTGCTGATCGGCTTGCCGGCCATTTCCTTCCATGTGAATTTCTGCTTCTCCAGTGGCGTGCCTTTGTTGTCGAAAATTCCGGAAATGGTCTCCATGGAGCCTCCGTTGTTATGCGTGGATATCAGGCATAGGTGGATCGCCGCCGTATGAATCGGCGACCTAGTAAAGAGGACCGGAGAGCTGGAGAAAGGATTCGCACCGTTCAGCGGACAGAGTTATCGCAGCCGATGAACGGCAGATCGGTGATTTTCGACGCAAGAGCCATAACGGCGCGTAATGCCCACGGCAACAGGCCGCGCCGTTTCGCTTGTTCAGTCGGCCAGTTCCGAAAGCCTGGCTTCCCGCTCGTCGGCAGGCAGTTCCCTTAGCGCCGCAACCGCCTGGTGAAAGCGCGCCCAGTCCCGCTCGCACCGCTCGAACAGAGCAGCAAATGCCGGCACCCAGCGGTCATACAGGCCGAACGGCAACAGCGTGGCGTTGTTCAGTGGCTGGGCGAACCAGCGATCGAAGCGCGCATCGCCGTTCCACTGGCTGTCACGCAGATGTCGATAACGCTGACGCAGCGTCGCGAACTCGGCCTGCTTCAGCGCGCGCAACTCGGTTGTCGAGCGACCCGACGCATACAGCCGCTCGAGGCGCTGGCGGGTATCGAGTAGCAGCTCAACCAGTTGCCGATAACGTACCGGCGCCTGTTCATCCCGCTGCGGCAGGTCGCGATGGGCACGCCACTGGCGCAGGCCCTCGCGCTCGACAAAGGTGGCGTAGGACTCGTTGAAGGCGGTGTCGCCGGGCAGATACAGCTGCTGATGAGCCAGTTCGTGGAAGATCAGCGCCGCCAGCTGCTCGTCGTTGCGCCGCAGCATGGAGCTGAGCAGCGGATCGGCGAACCAGCCCAGCGTGGAATAGGCCTCGACACCCGCCACATGGGTATCCAGTCCGCTCAGCCGCAGCCGCGCCGCCTCGCCGCGGGCGGCACCCTGGCGGAAGTAGCCGCGATAGGCCACGCAGCCAGCAATGGGAAAGCAGTGCTCCAGCGGCTTGACCGAGAACTCCTCGGTGGCGAACAGACTCCACACCACATACGGCCGACCGAGTTCGGCGTAGAGCCGATAGCTATCGTTGTTCGGCAACTCCAGCGCCTGGCTGGCGAAGCGACGCGCCTGCAACACCTCGCCCAGCCGTTGGCGCAACGCCGCATCGCGCGATTCATCGACGATCAGCGCCTCGATGGGTTCGCGCTGGCGCAGCAACTCCAGCTGGCCGGCGGCGAGCTGGCCGTAATAACTGCAACCATTCAGACAGACGGCAAGCAGCAGGGGAACCCAGCGCAGGCTGCGGCTGTCGATGGAGGCGGCGTTGGGCTTGGGCATCGGGTGTACCGCTCAGTGGTCGGGCTGGCGCCGGCGCGCGTAGCGCACCCTACAAAGGCCGTGCTGCCGATTGCAACCTGCGGCAGCCCATGACGTCCTCAATCGAACCCTTGCCGGCCACTGATCACCGGCTGGAGCCTTGTACATGCGCGGTTTCCTTCTCGTCACCCTGCTCGCCAGCCTGGCCGGCTGCTCCATGTGGATGCCCAAGCCCGATCCCGAGCAGGCCTGGGTCGAGCTCAACCCGAACGGCGAGACCCAGCTGCAGGCGGTCGCCGTGGACGGCAAGACGCTGGAGGACGATCGCTATTTCCAGGTACCGCCCGGCAGCCGCAAGCTGGAGATGCGCTACCGCTTCGAGGTCAATGGCGCCAACGTCGGCCCCGGCAGCAACCCGCTGCCTCGCGACTGCAAGCTGACTCTGGAATACGACAAGTTCACTGCCGGGGCGCGTTATCGCCTGGTGGCCGGCGGCTATGGCTTCCGTCCCTGGGCCAAGCTCTACGACCAGCACCAGTACGTGCTGGCCCGCGCCGAGGAAAAGGGCTGCGGCGACCTCGCCGGCCGCTGAGTCCGCGTTGAAATGCGCCGTCATCTGGCGCACCCTCGCAGCATCGGTTAGACGCAGCGCGTCTCGCCCCGCCATTCGCCGAGGATCCAGCCATGCGTCGCGCACTCCCCCTCGTCCTGCCCGCCCTTCTCGCCCTGGCCGGCTGCGCCGGGCCATTGCCGCAACCCGACCCGAACATGGCCTGGGTCGACATGACCGCGCAGCCCAGCGATATCTTCATGTCCGACCAGCTGGACGGCAAACGCACCCCCGACGGCCGTTATTTCCAGGTCCCGCCGGGCGCCCATGAACTCGAGGCGCGCTACGAATTCGAAGTGACAGGGGGCGACTTCGGCCTGTTCGGCGAAACCCACACCATTCGCTGCACCCTGGTGATCCGCTACGACGACTTCCAACCCGGCCAGCGCTACCTGTTCCAGGCCCGCTCGCTGGGTTTCACCCCGCAAGGCTGGTTGCGCGACGAACAGCGCAACGTGCTGGTCGAGGCCGAGGCCGAGCATTGCCACTGAGCGCGCTCGCACCCGACCGCCTTACGTCATGAGGTAAACGATGTCCCGCATTGCAAACACCCGCTTCTCCGCGCTCGACCTGGCGCCGATCCGCGACGACGGCACGCCGGCCCAGGCGCTGCACAACGCCCTGGCCCTGGCGCGCCACGTCGAGGGGCTTGGCTTTCAGCGCTTCTGGGTCGCCGAGCACCACAACATGGACGGCATCGCCAGCGCCGCCACCGCGGTGCTGCTCGGCTACCTGGCCGCCAACACCACGCGCATCCGCCTCGGCGCCGGTGGGGTCATGCTGCCGAATCACGCGCCGCTGGTGATCGCCGAGCAGTTCGGCACGCTGGAAGCGCTCTACCCGGGCCGCATCGACCTCGGTCTCGGTCGCGCGCCCGGCGCCGATCAGTTCACCGCCCATGCGCTGCGCCGCGACCGCATGGGCAGCGCCGACGACTTCCCGCAGGACGTCGAGGAGCTGGAGCTGCTGCTCGGTCCGCGACAGCCCAACCAGCGTGTCATCGCCATGCCCGGCGTCGACAGCAACATACCGATCTGGCTGCTCGGCTCCAGCCTGTTCAGCGCCCAGCTGGCCGCGGCCAAGGGCCTGCCCTACGCCTTCGCCTCGCACTTCGCGCCGCGCTACATGCATCAGGCCATCAAGCTCTATCGCGACAACTTCAAGCCTTCGGCGGTGCTCGACAAGCCCTACGTGATGCTCGGCGTGCCGCTGATTGCCGCCGACAGCGACGAGCACGCCGAGTACCTGGTGACCAGCGTCTATCAGCGCATTCTCTCGCTGATCCGCGGCCAGAGCCTGGTGCTGCGCCCGCCGGTGCAGAGCATGCAGGGCCTGTGGCTGCCGCATGAGCAGCAGGCCGTGGGCGACTTCCTCGGCCTGGCGCTGATCGGCGGCCCGGAAAAGGTTCGCGCGCGTCTCGACGTACTGCTCGAGCAAACCCAGGCCGACGAGCTGATCTTCACCTGCGACCTCTACGAAACCGCCGACCGCCATCGCGCCTTCGAGATCGTCGCCGAGCTGCGCCAGTAGAAAGCCGGCCGCTGCCCTGACCGGCGGCGGCCTACCTCGGCCCTGTCGGCGAACCCTGCCGCCGGCCACCGTTCCAATGGCACACACCCCTGGGCGCAACACCGCGCCCCGCCATCGGAACACGCATGAATTTTCTCGAATGGATGGCCGTGCTCGGCGTCCTGCTGCTGATCCTCGCCCTCGCCTCGGCCTTCCTGCGCTGGCTGCCAATCACCACGTCCCTGATCTACCTCGGTTTCGGCGTGCTCATCGGCCAGCTCGGCATCGGCCTGTGACAGATGGAATTCCTGCATATCGCCGGCTGGATGGAACACCTCACCGAGGTCGCCGTGCTCGTCTCGCTGTTCGTCAGCGGCCTCAAGCTGCGCATGCCGCTACGGCATCCGGCATGGAAGAGCGCCTATGTACTGGCCGGGCCGGTGATGCTCGCCTGCATCGGCGGCGTCACCCTGCTCTGCCACTACGTGTTCGGTCTGAGCTGGGGTGTCGCGGTGCTGATCGGGGCGATCCTGGCACCCACCGATCCGGTGCTGGCGAGCCTGGTCCAGGTCAACGATGCCCGCGACAGCGACCGCCTGCGCTACGGCCTGTCCGGCGAGGCGGGCTTCAACGACGGCACCGCGTTTCCCTTCGTGGTGTTCGGCCTGATGCTCATCGCCCAGGGCCAGCTGGAGGCCGACTGGGTCGGCGAGTGGGCGCTGCACAGGCTGCTGTGGGCGGTGCCGGCGGGGCTGCTGATCGGCTTTCTGCTGGGCAAGCTGGTCGGCCGCGTGGCCATCTACCTGCGCGCACGGCACACCGATACCGCGATGTCGCCCAACGACTCGCTGGCCCTGGTGCTGATCGCCCTGGCCTACGTTGGGGCCGAACTGGCCGGCGCCTGGGGCTTTCTCGCGGTGTTCGCCGCCGGTCTCGGTCTGCGTCACGCGGAAATCGCCGCCGCCGGACGCTCCGAGACGCCATCCGAGGAGCTGATCAACGACGCCGTGCCGCACCTCGCCGAAGGCGGCCTGGCCCCTCGCGCGTTGTCGCTGGATGACCGACAGCTGGGACAACCACGGGTCGCCGCCGGCGTGCTGATGGGTGACGTACTGGCATTCGGCGGACAACTGGAGCGCAGCCTGGAAGTGCTGCTGGTGACCATGCTCGGGGTGCTGGTCTCGGTGCACTGGGACTGGCGCGCGGTGCCGCTCGGCTTGGCGCTGTTCCTGCTGATTCGTCCGCTGAGCGTGATGCTGCTGATGCCGCGGCGCTACCTCGACCGCGGCCAGTGCCTGACGGCCGGCTGGTTCGGCATACGAGGCATCGGCAGCCTGTATTACCTGAGCTACGCAGTGACCCACGGCCTGCTGCCGGACGAAGCGCATACGATCATCGGCCTGGTGTTATCGGTGGTAGCGCTGAGCATCGTGCTGCACGGGCTCAGCACCCAGCCTTTGCTGCGTCGCTACGAACGCAGCCGCGGCGCCGCCGACTGACCGGCGGCCGCGCGTGGCGATCAGCTGTTCTCGAGGCGGAAGCCGACCTTCATGGTCACCTGGAAGTGACCGACCTTGCCGTTCTCGACGTGGCCGCGAATCTCGCCGACCTCGAACCACTCGACGTTCTGCAGCTTGCTGCTGGCTTCGGCGATGCCGTTCTGAATCGCTTCGTCGACGCTGTTGCGCGAAGAGCCGACGATTTCAATCTTCTTGTACGTGTGATGATCCGACATAGAACTTTCCCCTTCTGGTCTGAAGAGCCTCCGCTCGGTAATGACGCTTCCTGTTGATTGAGGCCCGCAGAGCGGCCCGGAAGTTCAGCGGAGCGGTCGATCCGCCGATGGCGGGCGGCGAATCACCCTGGTGGATAACGCGCTGCTTATCCACGCGGTTCCCGGCACGATCACTCCACGCGCCGATAGCGGTAATGCTGCGGCTTGAACACCTGATTGAAATGCCGACCCAGCGAGTCGGCTTCGAGCAAGGCCTGCACCGCTTCGGGCGGGACCTCTTCGTAGCGGTACAGCGCGCCGCTGCTGAATTCCACTTCCAGCACCCGCTGCTCGGGGTCGTAGCCAAGCGAGCGCAGGCTGCGCGAGGTCACCGCTGCGCGTTTCATGCGCTGGGATCGGCTTGCTGGGCGAAGCCGTCGGCCTGCATGCGCCACAGCGCATCGAACTCACCGCCGTGGCGGCGCAGCTCCTGCGGCGGGCCTTCTTCGACGATGCGGCCGTCACGCAGCACGATGATGCGGTCGAAGCTCGCAAGCGTGGACAAGCGGTGCGCCACCGCGACCACGGTGCGGTTGTGCACCAGCAGGTTGAGTGCCGCCTGGATCTCGCCCTCGGACTGGGTATCCAGCGCCGAGGTCGCCTCGTCGAGGATCAGGATCGGTGCGTCCTTGAGGAATGCGCGGGCGATACCCAGGCGCTGGCGCTGGCCGCCGGAAAGCATCACGCCGCGCTCGCCGACCGGGGTGTCGTAACCCTGCGGCAGTTCGCGGATGAAGCCATCACAGAAGGCACTGCGCGCCGCCGCGACCACTTCCTCGTCGCTGGCGTCCGGGCGGCCGTAGCGGATGTTCTCGCGGATGCTGCGGTTGAACAGCGCGGTTTCCTGCGGCACCACGGCGATCTTCTCGCGCAGGCTGTCCTGGCTGACGCTGCGGATGTCCTGGCCGTCGATGAGAATGCGGCCGCTCTGCACATCGTCGAGGCGCTGGATCAGGTTGATCAGGGTCGACTTGCCGGCGCCGGACGAGCCCACCACGCCGACCTTCTGCCCCGCCGGAATGTGCAGGTCCAACCCCTCGAACACGGCGCCGCGATCCGGGTAGCTGAAGCTGATGCGCTCGAAGGTGATGTCGCCTTCGGCGAGCATCAGCTGGTTGTCGCTGTCGTCCAGTCCATGGGGCTGGACGATGATGCGCAGGGTGTCGTCGATGGCACCGATCTGCTGCGTGGCATCCACCAGCGCCAGCGCCAGATCCCGCGAGCCATGCAGGATACGAAACGTCAGCGCGCTGACCAGCACCACGTCGCCTGCCGTGACCTCACCGCCTACCCACAGCTGCATCGCCCAGATCAGCATGCCGCCAGCCATCACCGACAGGCAGATGTCGTGCATCACCCGGGCCTTTTCCAGGTACATCCAGCTGCGCCGCTGGGCGCGGGCCTCGAAGCCGATCTCGTGGGCCAGGCGTTCGGCCTCGCGATCACGGGCGGAGAAGGCCTTGATGGTCCAGACGTTGGAGACTGCATCCACCAGCTCGCCGCCGACCCGTGCCGATTGCGCGGCGAAGCGCTGATGCTTGTAGCGACCACGAATACCGAACCCGGTGATCAAAACGGCGACGATGGCGACGAAGATGATCAGCGCCACGGCCATGCGCACGTCCACCGTGAGCAACACCACCACGGCGCCAAGAAAGTCGACGATCGGCGGCACGATCTTCCAGGCCAGCCCGCCGTAGATGGCGCCAGCCGCCTGGCCAACGGCAGAGATGCGATTGCCCAGCGAGCCGGCGAAATGCTCGGTGAAATAACGCATCGGGTGGCCGGTCAGGTGCTTGAACAGGTCGACGCGGATATCCACCACGCTGGCCACCACGGTGCGGCAGCCCAGCCAACCACCCAGGCGCCAGAATACGTTCTCGGTGACGATCAGGCCGATGAACAGCCCCAGCGGCCACCAGACGTTGGCCGAACCGCGATCCGCAGTGCCCTGGGCCATGGCATCGACCAGCAACTTCATGCCGTACTGCACCGCCACCGCGCAGCCGGCGGCACCGATGATCAGCGCCAGCAGGCCACCGAAATGCCAGGGCCGGGCGCAGATGTAATGCCAGAGAAAGGCCACCGGACGGCTGGGTAGCGGCAGCTCGTCCGGCTTGGCCTGAGGCACGGCGGCCGCGTGGTTCATGGCGTGGCTTCGGCGAACTGCGGGGCCGGGCTGGACTGGCTGAAACGCATCTGCTGCAGCCGCAGCTCATCGGCCAGGCCCTCATGCACGCAGCGCTTGCCGTTTTCGTCAGGGAAGCCGAGCAGTCCGACCGGGCAGTGGCGCTCGTCGGTCCAGCCCGGATAGTCGAGCACCGGATACAGGCAGATGCCTTCCACCGGCACCCCGGCCTGCATGGCCAGGCCCGCCTGCTCGCTGACATAGCGCAGCCAGTCGCCGCGCACGTCGCCCTCGGCCCCGGTTTCGGCGATCAACAAGGGTCGCTGATAGCGCTGATGGATCTCCCGCAGGATGCCCTTGAAGGGCCGGTAATCCGGGCTGCCTCGCTCGATGGTACGGCCATCGCCGTGGTACCACTGGTTGTTCGAGTAGTAATTGATGCCCAGCACGTCGAGGTACTCCGGGGCACCGCCGAGGCCCGGCCATTGCTCGCCGCAAAGCATGTCCCAGGCCTCGAACTGCGATTGGCGGAACCGCTCGGCGTCGCGCTCGGGCCCGGGCCGGTCGTTGCCCGCGACCACATGGATCGCCGGGTCGACCTGAACGAAACGCGCCCGTGGCTCGACCGCACGGATCGCCTGCATCGCGGCGATGGTGGCGCGCACCAGCTGGTGCTTGAGTTCGAAGCCACGGCCGCGGGCCATGGGATTGAAATAGGCCTCGTCGCCACCGGCCCAGGCCCAGAAGGAAATCTCGTTGAGCGGCGCATAGAACGGCACCTCGTTAGTCTCGTCCTTGATCAACTGCGCGGCCGCCGCGGCATAGCGGGCGAAGCGCTCGACGAACTGCGGCCGCCAGATGTCGATGTCGTCCGGCCAGCCGTAATGACACAGATCCCAGATCACCTGGGTGCCCTGGCGCTGCGCCGCCTGCAGCATGGGCAGAAAGCTGGACCAGTCGTATTGCCCCGGCTGGCGCTCGATCAGGTGCCAGCGCAGACCGTCGCGCACGCTGTGCAGGCCGTAGCGGTGCAGCTCGGCGTAGTCGTGGGCGGCCCAGCGATCGTGCCCCGTCGCGGCAATCAGATCGAGACGTCGGCCGTCGCTGCGCCGGTGGTTCGAACACTCGAAACCACCAAGGAAGAAACTCTTGAACAGACTGGGGTGGTGCATCGTTTACCTCATGGATGAAACGCTACGGCCAGGCGGCAGCCGAGCGGCACTGGCCCGCCGCGTGGCGACAGGCTCATGCATAACGACCGCCTGGCTTCAGCCGAGTTGCTCGGGCACCGCTTGCGGCTGCGTTGCCAGCTCGGCTTCCTCGATGCGCTTGTACAGCGCCAGCGCCTGCCCGACCACCTGATCCATGTTGTAGTACTTGTAGGTGCCCAGACGGCCGACGAAGGTCACGCCCGGCGTCTCGTCCGCCAGTTGCTGGTAGCGCTTGTACAGCTCGGCGTTCTCCGGCCGCGGAATGGGGTAGTAGGGGTCGCCCTCCGCCGCGGGGTACTCGTAGGTGATGCTGGTCTTCGGATGGACCTGCCCGGTGAGGTGCTTGTACTCGCTGATGCGCGTGTAGGGCACATCCTCGCTCGGGTAGTTGACCGTACCCACCGCCTGGAACTGCTCCTGCTCGAGCTGCTTGTGCTCGAATTTCAGCGAGCGATACGGCAGCTTGCCGAAGCGGTAGTCGAAGTATTCATCGATCGGGCCGCAGAAGATCAGGTGGTCGTACTGCACCTCGTCGCGGATCTCCCGGTAGTCGGTGTTGAGCATCACCTTGATGTTGGGGTGCGCGAGCATCTTTTCGAACATCTTCGTGTAGCCGTGCTTGGGCATCTGCTGGAAGGCGTCGGTGAAATAGCGGTCGTCGGTGTTGGTGCGCGTCGGGATGCGCGAAGTCACCGACTTGTCCAGCTGCGACGGGTCCAGCCCCCACTGCTTGCGGGTATAGCCGCGGAAGAACTTCTGGTACAGCTCGCGGCCGATGCCGTTGATCACCACGTCTTCGCTGGTCTGGATGTTCTCCACCGGCTCGGCACGGCTGGCGAGGAAATCTGCCGCTTCCTCTTCGGTGGTCATGTTCAGACCGTAGAGCCTGTTCAGCGTGGTCATGTTGATCGGGATCGGCACCTGCTGGCCATCTACCTGCGCCAGCACGCGGTGTTCATAGGGTCGCCACTCGGTGAACTGCGAGAGGTAATCGACGATGCGCTGGGCGTTGGTATGGAAGATGTGCGGGCCGTAGCGGTGGATCAATACGCCGGATTCGTCGTGGTAATCGTAGGCGTTGCCGGCGATGTGCGGGCGCCGGTCTACCACCAGCACGCGCTTGTTCAAGCCCCTGGCCAGCCGCTCGGCCAACACACTGCCGGCGAAACCGGCACCGACGATCAGGTAATCGAAGCCACGCCTGCGCGCCTGCGGCTCTTCGCCGGCACCACCGCCGAGACGTTCCGGGTTGCTGTCTTGCGGGGTCATATCGCGCATTGCATCTTCTCCTTCATCAGGCTCCAGGTGTGGTCCCAGGACATATCACCGAGGATCTCGTCGGCCTTGGCCAACAGCGCATCGCGGTCCTCGGCATCGGCCAGGGCGGCTTCGGTCGCGGCGACGAACGCCTCGGCACTGTCGGCGATGCGCACGATGCCGGTGTCACCGTAGGTGCGCAGCACGTCGGTGATCGGCGTGGACACCACCGGGCAACCGCCGGCGAGGTATTCGGGGGTCTTGGTCGGGCTGATGAAGCGGGTCGATTCGTTCAGCGCGAACGGCATGATCGCCACGTCCCAGCCCGACAGGTATTGCGGCAGCTCGTCGTAGGTCTTGCCGCCGAGGTAGTGGATGTTGTCGCGGCGCGGCAGCTCGGCTGGGTCGATCTTGACCACCGGGCCGATCAGCACGATCTGCCATTCCGGCTTCATCCGCGCGACCTGCTCGATCAGTTCGAGGTCGAGACGCTCGTCGATCACGCCGTAGAAGCCCAGACGCGGATGGGGGATTTCCGCCTGGTCGTCCGGGTCATGCTGCGGCCGGCGCGCGGCGGCGAAGTGCTCGACATCCACGCTGCTGGGGAACGGATGCGCATTGTCGTGGCGCTGGCGCTTGGCCTCGTAGAGGCTGTAGCCGCCGGTAAAGACCAGATTGGCGCGACACATCAACTCCACTTCGCGCTCGATCAGCTGCGGTGGCGCACCGCGAAAGGCCGAGAGCTCGTCCATGCAGTCGTAGACGATCAGGTTCGGTGCCAGATGATCGGAGAACGCCAGGCTCATCGGCGTGTAGTACCAGAGCATCAGCTCGCTGACGCCGAGCTTCTCCAGGTAGCCATCGAGCAACTGGCGCTGCACGCGGGTTGCATCCTCCCCCTCGCAGCCAGCTGGCAGGCGTGGGATCAGCACCTGCACGCCGTTCTCTTCGGGTCGCACTTCCAGCCAGGGTTCGGCGTCTTCTGTGGGGATGGGTTCTTCGTGGAAGAGCACGTTGTAGTCGCGGGCGAAGCGCGACATCAGGTGCTGCGGGCGCTGGTAGACGAAGCTCCAGCGCAGGTGCGAGAGGCACAGCAGCGTCGGGATCTGATCGTCGAAGACCACTTCGGCCGGCGCCTTCTGCGCGTTGCGGGATTTGCCGATGTCGTACTGGAACGGGCCGGCCCAACTCATGTAGCACCTCATTTCGGTAGCCGTGCCCGGGCGTTCCTGCCCACTCACCATGCCACGTCGATGCCAGCGCTGCCCTGCGTAAGGCGTGTCATCGCGCCACGACTACGAGCCGTCAGATGGCCTGCAACCCGCGTCGTCCGCCGGTAGTGGACGGCAATCGGCGGTTCGGGTTCCCGCCAATCATCCGATAGCGCAGCCCGTCGGCCGTCCGGCGGCTGGATGGAACTCGCCAGAACCTTGCCCCGTCCGTATCAACAGGACGCCTTAACACCGGCACCGGAACCACGCGCGCAGCTCGTCGTCGCCGTCCCGTTCCGTTTCGCCGATTCCAGATTACGGAGACTCATGCAGCGCCATTCACTGGCCAGCCGCAGTGTCCCGAGCGTGTCGAAAAGACAGCGAATGCGGAGGTAGACAGATGATTCTGGTAACAGGAGGAGCCGGCTACATCGGCTCACACGCGGTGCTCGAACTGCTGCAGGCCGGGCATGAAGTGCTGGTGCTGGACAATCTGTGCAACAGCTCGCAGGCGGCTCTGGACCGCGTCGAGCAGCTCGCCGGGCGATCGCTGCAGTTCGTCAGGGGCGACGTGCGCAATCGCTCGCTGCTCAAGGCGCTGTTCGCTGCCTACCCGATCAGCGCGGTGATGCACTTCGCTGGCCTCAAGGCGGTTGGCGAAAGCGTGCGCGAGCCGCTGCGCTACTACGAAACCAACGTCGGCGGCAGCATCGCGCTGTGCCAGGCGATGGCCGAAGCGGGCATTTTCAAGCTGGTGTTCAGTTCATCGGCCACTGTCTACGGCGAGTCGCCGGTGATGCCGATCACCGAGGACCGACCCACCGGCGTGCCGACCAATCCCTATGGCGAGTCCAAGCTGATGGCCGAGAACGTGCTCAAGGGCCTGGCCGATTCCGACCCGCGCTGGTCGATCGGCCTGCTGCGCTACTTCAACCCCATCGGCGCCCACGAGTCAGGGCTGATCGGCGAAGACCCCAACGGCGTACCGAACAACCTGCTGCCCTACATGCTGCAGGTGGCAGTGGGCCGTAGAAAGCAACTGAACGTCTATGGCAACGACTACCCGACCCCGGACGGTACCGGCGTGCGTGACTACATTCACGTGGTCGATCTGGCCAAGGGGCACCTGAAAGCGCTGGAGCGACTGCAGCTGATTCATGGTGTTTCCACGTGGAACCTCGGCACCGGCAAGGGCTACTCGGTACGCGAGATGATCACCGCCTTCGAGGAAGTCACCGGGCGCTCCCTGCCCCACGTGATCAAGCCGCGCCGCAGTGGCGACATCGCCCAATGCTGGTCCGACCCGACCAAGGCCGAACTGGAACTCGGCTGGCGTGCCGAGAAAGACCTGACCACCATGCTCGCCGATGCCTGGCGCTGGCAGAGCCGCAATCCGCGCGGTTACGCCGAGGAAAAGGTCGCCGCCGCAGAGGTCGCTTCGCAGACCGCCCTGGCCAGCTGAGCCCCGGTCGTGCGGCGAGCCGCGCCGCACGGCCAATCGCCCGGACGGCGAAGTTCGCCCTATTGCCGGTCGATCTGATGACCAACGCCGGACAAGGACATCGCCGGCTCATCCCCGCTCCACTGCAAGCGGTTGTCGATGCCATCCAGAGTGACCTGTGCCGGGCCGTCGAATGCCAGCTCCAGCTCATGCTCGGCGCCTGACACTTCGACAATCGCCGTCTGGCCACGGCCAAGGATGGTGGTGCGAATATGGTTCTTGTTGGTGTCCACGGTCAGACGGTCGACGGACTTCGCCGTTACGCTGTTTCCGATGCCGGACACTTCCAACGCGGACGCCTTTTCCAGGCTGATCTCATGGTCTGTCCCGTAGACCTGCACCACACCACAGTCCCCAGTGAGGCTGATCTTGTTGGCGTTACCGGAGATGTTTACGTCCTTGCCAAGGCAGGGCACATCCCGTGACAGCTCAATGCCATCCAGTTCGATCGGTTGAGCATGGGCAGCCGCCGCCAACAGCAGGCCGGCCGCGAGCATCGCAGCAGAAGCGCAAGCATTCATTCGCTAAGTCCTTTCGAGGCAGAAGAAGGCATCGGAAAAAACCGCTGCGATCGTTGATCGCTCCGCTGCCGTGCGGCGTAGGACTCGATGGCGACGACCGAGTTCAAGCGGCCGCGGGCGCGCGGTCAGGGCGAGTTGCGTCATGCAGCACGCGCGAGTAACCACCCGCTGTTCGCGCCCGTAGCGATCTGCGCTTTCCAATCGCCGCACTCATTTCAATGAACGTACCGCAGCCAAAGGAGCTTGTTCTGTGGGGCGATCTCGATCGCGACAGCTACGCCGGTGCTTTCCGCCTGACTCTACCCTGGCTTCTGCGCACCGCGCAGCTCGTCCCGCAGCCACGCCGCCAGGCGTTCGGCACGCCGATCCAGCCGCCGTGCCGGCACCCAGAGCGCCAGCCGGGCGCTGGTTTCGACGAAACCCCAGGGCGCGAGCAGCCGCCCTGATTTCAGATCGTCGGCGACCAGCTGCTGCGGCGCGATAGCCACACCCAGCCCGGCCAGTGCCGCCTCCAGGAGGAAGTACAGATGCTCGAAGCTCTGCCCGAGACGCAGCTGCGTGGGGTTCAGCTGCTGCCGGCGAGCCCAGCTCGGCCAGGCCTGCGGGCGCGAGGCGGTATGCAGCAGCGCTTCGTTGAGCAGCGCCGCCGGCGGAGCGCCGCGAAGTTCGGCACAGCGCGGATGGTAGGGGCTGAGCACCGGGCCGATGCGCTCGACTGCCAACTCGAACACCTGCATGTCCGCTGGCCACGGCGGCTCGGCGTACCACAGCGTGGCATCCAGCCCCGGCTTGCGCGGGTCCAGCTCGCCTTCGCTGGCTGACAGCTGCAGGCGCAGCTCGGGCAAATCGCGGTTGAGCCGATCCAGCCGCGGAATGAACCAGCGCGCCAGCAGGCTGCCGGGGCAACCGAGCACGAACGGCGCCTCGGCCGTCTGCCGCTGCAGCTCGGCACAGGTGCTGCGCAGGCGCTCGAAGGCCTCGCTGGCGGCATCGCGCAAGCGCACCCCGGCATCGGTGAGTTTTACGCCACGACCTTCCTTGATGAAAAGGCCGATACCCAGTTGCTCCTCGAGCTGCTTGACCTGCCGGCTGACGGCCCCGTGGGTGACATGCAGCTCGCGGGCCGCTTCGCTGACACTACCCAGGCGGGCGGCCGATTCGAAGGCACGCAGGGCATTGAGAGGGGGAAGATCCTGAGCCATAAGTGTGAGTTTTCCTGACAGGTCGCGGCGATCTTATCGCTTTTAACCCGGCGCCCATAGCCGTACCCTGAGGCCATCGCATCATCCGTCGCCTGTGGCAGCGGTCTTGACCGCGAATGCGCCGAAACGCGTTCAGGACAAGTACCCGAGCACAGGCCCGGCAACCGTTACAGGAGCCTCACATGACGTCATACCGCAGCGGTCCCGACGACCGCGGCCTGTTCGGCCGCTTCGGCGGCCAGTTCGTCGCCGAAACCCTGATGCCGCTGATCAACCAGCTGGCCGCCGAATACGAGAAGGCCAAGAGCGATCCGGCCTTCCTCGAGGAGCTGGCCTATTTCCAGCGTGACTACATCGGCCGCGCCAGCCCGCTGTACTTCGCCGAGCGCCTGACCGAGCAGTTCGGCGGCGCGAAGATCTACCTCAAGCGCGAAGACCTGAACCACACCGGCGCGCACAAGATCAACAACTGCATCGGCCAGATCCTGCTGGCCAAGCGCATGGGCAAGCAGCGCATCATCGCCGAGACCGGTGCCGGCATGCACGGCGTGGCCACCGCCACCGTGGCCGCGCGCTTCGGCATGCAGTGCGTGGTCTACATGGGCACCACCGACATCGAGCGCCAGCAGGCCAACGTCTTCCGCATGAAGCTCCTGGGCGCCGAGGTGATCCCGGTCACCGCCGGCACCGGCACGCTGAAGGATGCGATGAACGAGGCCCTGCGCGACTGGGTGACCAACGTCCACAACACCTTCTACCTGATCGGCACCGCCGCCGGCCCGCACCCCTACCCGACCATGGTGCGCGACTTCCAGTCGGTGATCGGCAACGAAGTACGCGAGCAGATCATGCAGAAGGAAGGCCGCCTGCCCGACTCGCTGGTCGCCTGCATCGGTGGCGGCTCCAACGCCATTGGCCTGTTCCACCCCTTCCTCGATGACGAAGCGGTACAGATCGTCGGCGTCGAAGCGGCCGGTCACGGCATCGACACCGGCAAGCACGCCGCCAGCATGGCCGGTGGCGCACCGGGTGTACTGCACGGCAACCGCACCTTCCTGCTGCAGGATGCCGACGGCCAGATCACCGACGCACATTCCATCTCCGCCGGCCTCGACTACCCAGGTGTCGGCCCGGAGCACGCCTGGTTGCACGAGATCAAGCGCGTCGAATACGTGCCTTGCACCGATGACGAAGCCTTGAAGGCCTTCCACCAATGCTGTCGCCTGGAAGGCATCATCCCTGCACTGGAATCCGCTCACGCCCTGGCTGAAGCCTTCAAGCGCGCGGCGAAGCTGCCCAAGGAGCACCTGATGGTGGTCAACCTCTCCGGCCGCGGTGACAAGGACATGCAAACCGTCATGCACCACTACGACGAACAGGAAGAACATATATGAGCTCGGTGAACTCCCGTCTGCAGACGCGCTTCGCACAGCTGAAGCAGGAAAACCGCGCCGCGCTGGTGACCTTCGTGACCGCCGGTGACCCGGACTACGCCACCTCGCTCGCCATCCTCAAGGGCCTGCCGGATGCCGGCGCCGACGTCATCGAGCTGGGCATGCCGTTCACCGACCCGATGGCCGACGGCCCGGCGATCCAGCTGGCCAACATCCGCGCCCTGGCGGCCAAGCAGAACCTGCCGAAAACGCTGCAGATGGTCCGCGAATTCCGCGAAACCAACAGCAGCACCCCGCTGGTGCTGATGGGTTACTACAACCCGATCTTCGCCTACGGTGTCGAGCGTTTCGTCAGCGATGCGAAAGAAGCCGGTGTCGACGGCCTGATCGTCGTCGACCTGCCGCCGGAGCATAACGACGAACTCTGCGACCCGGCCCAGAGCGCCGGCATCGACTTCATCCGCCTGACCACCCCGACCACCGACGACCAGCGCCTGCCGGTCGTGCTCAACGGCAGCTCGGGCTTCGTCTACTACGTCTCGGTGGCCGGCGTGACCGGTGCAGGTTCCGCCACCCTGGAACACGTCGAAGAAGCGGTAGCGCGCCTCAAGCGCCACACCGACCTGCCGGTGTGCGTCGGCTTCGGCATCCGCACCCCGGAACAGGCCGCCGCCATCGCACGGCTGACCGAAGGCGTGGTGGTGGGCTCGGCACTGATCGACCAGATCGCCGGGGCCAAGAGCCCGGAAGACGCGGTGGAAGGTGTGCTCGGCCTGTGCCGCCAGCTCAGCGCCGGAGTACGCGGCGCCCGCAACTGACGGACCGCTCCAGCAAGCCAGAGCCGCTGCGTTGGTGACCCGATGCAGCGGCTTTTTTATTTGCTGGATATGCGTGGCGCGACGCCAGCGACAGGATCGCTGGCCAGCCAATCCGGACACACCCGTTCCTGCCCTGAAGGCCTTGCACATGGACATCAACAACCTTCCCTTCGGCACCACCGACTGGGCGACCATCGAGCCGAGCGTGCATCCAGGCGAAACCGGCAGCGCTTACTGGCGCACCCGCCAGTTCGGCCCCATCCGCGTGCGCATGGTCGAGTACACGCCGGGTTATCTGGCCGACCACTGGTGCAGCAAGGGCCATATCCTGCTGTGCCTGGAAGGCGAACTGCATACCGAGCTTCCCGATGGGCGCCACTTCGTCCTGACACCGGGCATGAGCTACCAGGTCGCCGACGGCGCCGAGCCGCATCGCTCATCTACCGAAGTGGGGGCAAAGCTTTTCGTGGTGGATTGATTGCGTCGCCTCTGCAACCTGAGGCGCACGACGCGGGATCAGTGCCTGCGATGCAGATGCGCGGTGGACGATCGCACCGCCATCGACAGCAGAGGCGCCCCATCGCTCGGCTCAGCCTTTCTTTTTCTTCTTTTTCAGCGCCTTCAACCGCTGCGCCGCGCGCTCTACCGTGGCCTTCTTGTCCGGCCGCTTCATGCGCTTCCATTTGCGGATCTCGTCCTTGGTGCGACCACAGCTGGTACACACCTCGTCCGTGAGCTTGCAGACGGAAATGCACGGATTCTCGACGTCCTTGCCCACTATCAGTGCCGTGTCGTGGCGTTGCGGGCCAGGCGACGTTGCCAGTCACCGCCATCGTCGCGCTTGCAGGCTTCCTCGCTGTCAGAGCGCACCGGTGCAATCAGGGCATCCATGTCCACACCCGCCTCAGCGAGTGCCGCTCGGGTAAGCGCCTGCATGCGTGCGCCCTGTCCTTGGCCAATCGCCAGAGCGCGCTGCGCCTCCGTGACGAATACCCAGGTGACCTGCAGGCTCTCGGGAAAGCGCGCGTAATCGACCTCATGGGTGAGCCAGCTGAATCCGACGACCTCCGCCTTGCCCGCCTCGCAGGCCTGGCTCAGGCAGCTGGAAAGTTGCCGTTCCATACGGGTCTGATCGCGTTTGCTGAGAAGCATCGTGCCGTCCTGTTACGGTTTGGCCCCGAGCCAAAGGGACAGTAAGCAGGAGTCTAGCGCGACCGCTGCATGCCGGATCGTCGGCACCGCTTGTTGTCAGTACCACTGATCGATTACTGACTATGGTTGCCACGCTCGCAGCAATCTCACACAGCGAGGCTCTAGCGTGCGCTGTAGGCATTCATGAAGGAGGACCCTGGCCGCTACAGTTTGCGGTAGCGGCGGCACTGCTGAACGACGTATTTGCGCACATGCTGCACCTTCGCCCAACCCGCCTCATCCATGCCAACCGTCTGCAGTTCAGCTTGCAACTCGGCGCTATTGGCAGCTGGCTCGAGCAGATCCAGCATTTGCCGCAGCTCCCGCAGTACGAACGGTGGCGCGAGGCCCATGTGGCGCGCCAGCTCTTCCCAATCGGCTCTGCGCAGCTGCTGCGGATGGAAGTTACTGCCGACCGCGAAACCAAGACTGGGGCTGTATGGCAGCACCATCGTACATACCAGGTCATAGGCCGGCGCCAATGACCAGCGCCCCTTGGCGTCTTGTAACAGCGAAATGTTCTTGGCATGGCCATCGCTGTTGCCGGCCAGCACGTTGAATATCTGCCAGCGCAGCAGCTGGCGCACCTGCAGCGCCGGCGTGGCCGTCACCGCGCGCAATAGGTCTGCGCAGGCAGCCAGCGTCGGGCCGCCCTCTTCCTGGTACTTGAGCCGCCGCGGATAGCCAAGCGCCTGGCACATGTCCTCCTGGTGCACACGCTCGATCTGGTTATCCACTCGCTCACGATCGTAACGAGTCACAGCAAGATAGTGAGCCTTCCCTGCCTGACCTGCGTGCGAGTCGGGAACCACAAGCCCAGCGATCCGAGCCAGGCGGTTCATATAGAGCTCGTTGAAAACCAACGCCGGCTTTAGCGAGAACTTGATCAGATGCGAAGAAGCGGCGGTGCCGCGCGGGAGGTAGAGCTGGCCGCCTTCGAGGATTACGGGAATCTTGTCCTGGGCGCCGGCAAGCGAAAGCCGTGTCGCCTTGCCCGGCTGGAACAAGGCGTAGCGCTCCTTACCCTGCGCCCACCGCGCCAGCTGATTGGGGTCGACCGGTTCCTGGCCAGATTCGATCAACGCATCGGCCCGCTCCGGGTCAACAATGCGCAACGCACCGGCACAATCACCACCGATGGCGGCCAACAGCGAAAAGTCGTCATCGGCGATCCCAAGCCGGTTCACCAGCAACTGCCGCGAAGCTTCTTCGGGAAGCAGATTGGCAAACCAGTTGTGTGCCGTGCCGAGCCTTGGCGCAAACACACCGGTTGCAAGCGGCAAGCTATTGGAGATTGCAAACCGCGCTGCTTCGCTATAACGAAAACCCATGCTGCGGCCATCGTCACCCAGCCAAAGCTCACCGATACGGCAATCACCCCGGTAGACGCCGAGCAGTCCGCTCACAGGTCGCTCCCGTCACGTCTAGCCGCCAACAGCTCGATGCCAAGCGTATGACACACGTTCAGCACCCGCCCGAACGAACAGCTCTCGCGGCCATTTTCCAGCTCGCTCAGAAAGCGCACGCTCACGCCACATAGACCGGCAGCGTCCACCAGACGCAGCCCCTGACCCTTGCGAGTGCGCTGGATCAGCTTGCCCAGCTCGGCCATCGAAACAAATGCGGTAGGTCCACCCATTTTCCCGTTCCGTACAATTTGTCCTTCGTAAACAGCTCACTTCCGTTTTTTTCCCAATAGGGAAAATACTCTGCACTGCTGGCCGGTGCACTGGATTTTTTATCGATCGGGAAAAAATTTCTAGTTCGTCTCAAAAAACCCTCGCAGAACAAACCATCCCCCATTGATGACCAATATCGACCCGCTTGATTTCGACAGCGCCGGCCGAGGGCGTAGCATGCCCTGCACATCCCCAGAGCCACCGAGGAGATTGTTCATGCCTGATACCCCTTACGTCCCGCCGAAGATCTGGACCCACGACGCGCCCTCGGGCGGCAAGTTCGCCAGTATCAATGCCCCGACCGCCGGTGCGCGGGAGGAGAAGGTGCTGCCGGTGGGCAAGCATCCGTTGCAGCTCTACTCGCTGGCCACGCCCAATGGCGTGAAGGTCTCGATCATGCTTGAGGAGCTGCTCGCCGCCGGCCACAGCGGTGCCGAGTACGACGCCTGGCTGATCAACATCGGTGAGGGCGATCAGTTCGGCAGCGGCTTCGTCGAGATCAATCCGAACTCGAAGATCCCCGCGCTGGCCGATCACAGCGTCGCAGGCAAACCGCTGCGGGTGTTCGAATCCGGCTCGATTCTGGTCTACCTGGCGGAGAAGTTCGGCGCCTTCCTGCCCACGGAAATCCGTGCGCGTACCGAGACGCTGAACTGGCTGTTCTGGCAGATGGGGTCGGCGCCCTTCCTCGGTGGCGGCTTCGGGCACTTCTACGCCTACGCACCGGAGAAGTACGAGTACCCGATCAACCGCTACGCGATGGAGGTCAAGCGCCAGCTCGACGTGCTCGACCGCCAGCTGGCGGAGAACCGCTACGTGGCCGGTGACGACTACAGCATCGCCGACATGGCGATCTGGCCCTGGTACGGCGTGCTGGCGCGGGGCGAGCTGTACGATGCTGGCGAATTCCTTTCCGTGCGGGACTACAAGCACGTCCAGCGCTGGGCCGCGGAAGTCGCCGAGCGCCCGGCCGTGATCCGCGGGCGCAAGGTCAATCGCACCTGGGGCGATGAATCCGAACAGGCCCCCGAGCGCCACAGCGCTGCCGACCTGGACTGAAGCGCAACCGGATCGGGCGGTGGACGGCGCGAAGCCTTTCCACCGCCCGCCATCTTGCGCAGGCAGGCTGCCCAGCCCACCTCCCTAATCGCCGCGCAGTCCTCCGCGCAGCGACTGCACTGCCCTCCTCCGACCGCTGATCCTCCACGCTGAACTATGCCGATGCGCTCCGACCCAATGTCTATGAGCGCCGCGAAACCCGCGACCGGCGCGGCCTCGCCAGCACTCGGGCCGCCATCATCGCGACACGCGCAGCGCTCACATCCCGGTTGTTCAACACAACGTGAGGTGGATCATGAGACATACACTGGTAGCAGCGTTCGCAACGCTGACCGACGCCAACCGCACCCGCGGCGATTTGATGTCGCGGGGCATAGCGCGGGAACAGATTCACGCCATTGGTGCCGAGAGCGCCGATATCCATGCCTACGATACGCCCTACACCACCACTCCCGACGTCCCGGTGGATCGTACGCATCACGAATCCAAGGTCACGCATTTCTTCAAATCGCTGTTCGGCCATGAACCGCACGAAACGCACCGCCACTACGCCACCGCCTATCCAGATGCCGTACGCCGCGGTGCCCTGGTGATCGCCGTGGATGTCGACGATGAAGATCAGCTGGCCAAGGCGCGCGATGCCCTGGAATACAACGGTGCCATCGACATCAACGAGCGCGGCGGCAGCGGCACAGTCGAAGGCTATCCAGGCCCGAGCAGCCCCTATGCCGGCGCCACCGGCGGCGACAGTCACCTCGACAAGCATTTCGGCGCAACCGGCACGGCAACCGCTGGCAGCGACCGACCTCTGAGTGGCGCGCACACCGGCGACGGTGCCCACATCGGCAATACAACCGCGCCCGGCGCCGACCCGACCGATTACAACGACCGCAGCTCGGCAGACACTGGTCGCTATGACATCGGCGGCGCGGCCAAGCGCGCCGGCACCGACTACCCGGACACCACCGCCACCACGGCACCCACCGGTGCTGGCGCGACCGGCCACGGCAGCAGCCCGCAAACGCCGGAAGTGGCACCCGGCGTCGGCACCCGTGACGCCGGCCTCTGCCGCGACCGCATTTGCGTGATCCAGCGACCGAGCTGACCGCTGCTGCGCAGTACCACGGGCCGCATCACGCGGCCCGTTTTATGTCATGTCCCGACCGGGCAGCCGCACCCTGACGACGCGCAATCCATCACGGCTTAAGCCTGCTGCGACGATTGGCGCAGGGCCGGACTGCTGAGTGCTGGATGCACCTGGCGTATTCTGGCGCTTCAGGCGGCCCGAGCGCCGCCAAGCATGTAGAGGGCCACGCCATGCCTACGCTGGGAACCATCTCGTCCTGTCTGATGCTCTGCCTTGCCGCTTCGAGCGCCTGGGCCGCACAACCCGCCATGGAGCAGACGGAAGGCGACTCGAAGAGCGCCTTCGTCCTGCATGAAGGCGGCAACATGCACACCGACCAGGCGGCCCTGCGCGAGCGTCGCGCCAAGGCGTACGAAGTGGAGTTGCGCGAAGCCCATGACGAGCTGATGGCCGCCAAATACGCCATCACACAGAAATACCTGGCCAAGCTGCCCGCCCACGAGCGCGAAGCCATGCAGGCCGAAGTGGCCGCGCAGCACGCCACCTTCGCCTACCGCTACCCCGAAGCCCACGCGCGCTTGCTGCAGAGCAATCCGCACAAGATCGAGATCAGCCAGGACTGACGGGTCCGGAGGGCAACCCGAGTAGGGTGGAAAACGGCAATGCCTTTTCCACGCGTCTACGTCACCGCACCACGAAACGCGAAGAGTTCACGGCTTCCTAGCGCCCGCGTCGTTCCTCGGCCAACGCCCGGCGCAGCCCGGCTCGGCCAACCATCAATGCCAGCCCTTCCTCCAGCGCACCCAGCGCCGCGTTCACCAGCGGCCGGGGCTGGTACGGCTTGCGCAGGCTCAGCCCGATCTTGGCGGTGACCAGCGCTGCCGTTGCGCCGAGCAGCGCCGGCACCAGTACCGGCTCGCGGCGCACACCGGCCAGCGCCGCGGCACTCACACCGCCGGACACCACACGAAACATCATCGACGGCACTATGGTGCGATCCGGCGCAAAGGGCATCTTGTCGCCGATCATCTCGCTGGCCGCGAGCGTTGGCAGAAAGGTCTGCGCGGTGTCCGACGTCAGCAGTTGCGCGGCCTCCCCCGCCCCGGCGAGATCATCGCGCTCGCTCAACGCCCGGCTGACCAGCGTCGGCGCCAGCATGCTGCGCATGCCCGTCACCGCCCCGATCGCCAGGGCGGCCCATAACAGATTGCTCGAAGTCGACATCGTCAGATCTCCCGGTGGTTACCAATACCGACCGGGCGCCCGCCGCCAGCGTTCGGCTGCGCAGCGCAGCCAGCGACGGATGACACGCTCGCAGTGCTCACCACTGGTAAAGCCCGTAGGCGAACACGCCAAGCCCAAAGCCCATCTGCGCCAGCAAAAGCGCGCGGATGGCAAAGGTGTAGCTGATCACCCGGCTCTGCCCAAGCGCATCGGTAGCGAACAGCCGGTAACTCTCGGGATACTCGGCTTCCATCTCCTTCAGCGCCGTGATGGTCAGCTCCAGCAGCTGTCGGCTGCGTGCATCCACCAGCCAGAACACCTGCGCCAGCAAGACGGTAAAGGCACCGAGCAGAATCAGCAGCCCCGGCGAGAAGCCGCGCTGCAGCGCGGCCAGCACACCGCCATCGGCGAAGATCGCCAGCACCACGAAGAAATTGAAGCCACGCAGGCGCTGCTCGGCATTGAGCTTGAAATGCGCCCAGACAAACTCTCGACCATCCACGCGCTTGCCCTCAGAGGAAACCAGCTGCTGAAGCGACGCCACGCGGCGCAGCGGCAGCGATCACTCAGATAAGAGCGTCGGCTCCGGCAATAAATCCCGCCGGAAGGTGCGGCGCTCAGGCCGGATCGACCAGGTCCTGCCATTCCTTGTGGCGCTCGATGTAGCTGGCGATGAACTCGCACTGCGGCACCACACGCTTGTCGCGGCGCCGTGCATCCGCCAGCGCGGCCTTGGCCAGCACACTGCCCAGCCCCTGCCCGGACAGGCTGGGGTCGACCTCGGTATGGGTAAAGACCATCCGCTCGCCCTGCTCGTTGTACTCGGCAAAGCCGAGCGGCTGGCCGTCGACCAGCAACTCATAGCGCTGCTGCGCGGCATCGTGGCGGACGGTGGCTTGTCGATCGCTCATGGTGGGCTCCCTCTCAGTTAATGACTGCGCTAGAGGTACGAGTGGGCGCAGTGTATGAGGGTTCAGGTGGCGCGACGACGAACCGGAATGCACCGTGCGCGTTGCTCAGGGCCTTGCAAGCCCGCGCCATGCCACTGCTCCAGAGGTAGCGGCGGCAAGGGCATTTGGTAACTGATAGAGGCTTGGCAGAGCAGGCAGGCCTTGAAGCTGGCGTTAGCCTCGTTCGCCGCTCGTTTGGATTTCAGCGTGACCGCCCGACACGACGATCGCCTGGTTATTGCTGAATGGGCGAAGCGCCAACACCTGCCCGTGCTCTTTCAGCACCTGCTCGACGGCCTCGTCGAACGGCGCATTTCGGTAATGCGGCAGCGGGTAGAAATCGACCAGCCCCAGGGCGGTATAGGACTCCAGCTCAGGCGCCGCAGTGACATCGTCCAGCGCCCGAATATATTCAATGCTCGGGGCGAGTATCGCGGAGCCGGCGGATTCGCCGATATAGCACTTCCCGGCCCTGACCTGTTCCGCGATCAACCTGTCCGCGCCTGTACGCTTCAGCTCCTGCAACAGAAAGAACGTGTTGCCGCCTGACACATAGATGTAATCGCCACGTTCGAGCTTGCTGACGATCTCGTCCTGAGTTGCGGTTGAAACTTCGAGTTCATCAATCACCAGCCCGGCTTTGATAAGCGCGTCCCTGGCCGCAACAAGGTAGAAATTGACCTCCTCGGCAAGGCTTGCCGTAGGAATCAACGTAACCGTCCTGCCGCGGCACTCGCCTCCGGTGAACGTGACAAACAAGTCCACGACTTCAGCAAAGGAGGATGTCAGGAAAATATTCATGGTTACCTCTGCGCTCGACTGGATTTGGGCTCGCAAGCCCGCCCCTGGTTTCTGAGAAAACAGCCGGATACAGACCTGCTGCGCTGCGTGGGAGTGCCGCGAGCACCATGTTCCTGCCGCCTAGACGAACTCACCCGCTACCGATCCCACGCCCGTTCGAATCAATCCACCCCGACAAACCCACCGGTCTGGTGCTGCCACAGCCGCGCATATAGCCCGCCGCGGGCGATCAGCTCGGCGTGGGTGCCGGTCTCGATCACCTGGCCGCCATCGATCACCACCAGCCGATCCATGCGCGCGATGGTCGACAGCCGGTGAGCGATGGCGATCACCGTCTTGCCTTCCATCAGGGTATCCAGGCTCTCCTGAATCGCCGCCTCGACCTCCGAATCCAGCGCCGAGGTGGCTTCGTCGAGCACCAGGATCGGTGCGTCCTTGAGCAGCACCCGGGCGATGGCGATGCGCTGCCGTTGCCCGCCGGAGAGCTTCACGCCGCGCTCACCCACCATCGCCTCGAAGCCCTTGCCGCCCTGGCTGTCGTCCAGGGTCTCGATGAACGCGTCCGCGCGGGCCTTGCGTGCCGCGGCCCAGAGTTCTTCTTCCGTGGCGTCGGGCTTGCCGTAGCGCAGGTTGTCGCGGATCGAACGGTGCAGCAGCGAGGTGTCCTGGGTGACCACGCCGATATTGGCGCGCAGGCTTTCCTGGCTGAGCTCGGCGACGTTCTGCCCGTCGATCAGGATGCGCCCGCTCTCCAGGTCATAGAGGCGCAGCAGCAGGTTGACCAGCGTCGACTTGCCCGCCCCCGACGGCCCGACCAGGCCGATCTTCTCGCCCGGACGAATGTCGATGCTCAGGCCACTGATCACCCCGCCCTGCTTGCCGTAGTGGAAATGCACGTCCTCGAAGCGCACGCCGCCCTGCTCCACCTGCAGCGGCCTGGCGTCCTCGGGGTCGAGCACATCGCGCGGCCGGACGATGCTCTTCATGCCGTCCTGCACGGTGCCGACGTTCTCGAAGATGCCGTTGACCACCCACATGATCCACTCGGCCATGTTGTTGATGCGAATCACCAGGCCCAGCGCCAGGGCGATGGCGCCTGTCGTGATCAGCGCCTCGCTCCACAGCCACAGCGCCAGCGCGCCGGTGCCGACGATCAGCAAACCGTTCATGCAGGTGATCAGGAAATCCAGGCTGGTGATCACCCGCGACTGCAGGCGGAACTTGCCGAGCAGCTCCTGCATCGCCTCGCGGGCGTAGCTCTCCTCCTCCCGCGAATGGGCGAACAGCTTGAGCGTGGCGACGTTGCTGTAGCCGTCCACCACCCGCCCCATGACCTTCGAGCGCGCGGCGGAAGCGGCTGCCGAGCGCGCCCGGATACGCGGCACGAAGTACCAGAGCGCGGCGCTGTAGCCGACGATCCACAGCAGCAACGGCACGATCAAACGCAGGTCGGCGGCGGCGAACAGGTACAGCGCGCTACCGGCATAGACCACCACATGCCACAGCGCATCGATCACCTGCATGGCTGAATCGCGCAGCGACGGGCCGGTCTGCATGACGCGCTGGGCGATGCGCCCGGCGAAATCGTTCTGGAAGAAGTTCAGGCTCTGCTTGAGTACGTAGCGGTGGTTCTGCCAGCGGACCAGGTTGGTCAGCCCCGGGTTGATCGCCTGATGGGTCAGCAGATTGTGCAGGCCGAACACCAGCGGTCGGATGACCAACGCCACCGCCGCCATCCACAGCAATTCGTTGCGGTGCTCGGTGAAGAAGGTCCGCGCGTCATCGGTCGCCTGGGCCATATCGATCAACTGACCGAGAAAGCTGAACAACGCCACCTCGATCACCGCCGCGAAAAAGCCGACCACCAGCACGGCCGTCATCAACGGCCAGACCTGCTTCAGGTAATGGGCATAGAAATGCAGCATCCCGGCCGGCGGCGCAACGTCCGGGCTGGACTTGAAGACATCGATCAGGTTTTCGAAACGGCGGAACAGCATGGGGAGGTCTGCTTTGTGGCGAGGTGGGCGAACGTCATTCGCAAATACGACCGCTGCGGCGCAGCATCCCGGTTGGACGCCCCGAGCCCGCGAGCGTTTCGCCAACCACCTGCCCTGCCCGTCGATTCGCATCGGTGGACAAGCGCAGCCTTGTCCACCCTACGCCACTCGCCCCCCTCTGCCGACACCGCGCATGCGTAGGGTGGAAAACGGCGAAGCCTTTTCCACGCGTTACGTTCAGGCCACCTCGTTAGCCCTTCGGAACCGATTCCGGCCGAAGATACGGCAGCATATGCGCCACATAATCCGCCTTGCCCAGCTCGATCCCTTCCTTACGCAGGATCGGTCATCACATGAAAATAGAACTGCGCCAGCGTCCAGTCGCGGGCGTACTGCTCCGCGGTCAGGTCGAAGATCATCCCGTTTGCCAGCTCATGGGCGATTGGCTTGTCCGCATTCGCATCCAGCGCATCGGCGGCGAGACCGTCGAGCAATGCCACCGTCTCATCGATCCGGGCATAGACATCAGCCAGCGTGCCCGGCCGCTCACCCGCCTGCCTCCCCTCGTCCAGCAACTCGTTGATCACAGCCGGGAACGCCTCGCCTCTCAGCCGGCACACGGCCTCCCGCGCCTGCACGCAGGCAAAGCGAACCTGAGTCGACAGCGGAAACATATCCGGCGCCAACCGCGCGGATAACAACGCCTGCGCCTCTGCTTCCGGCAGCTGGACCTGCGCTTTCTTTAGCCAGCCGGAGAGGGTTTTGAGCATTTGTATATAGGTTGGGACAAGGAGGGCTGTGAGCTGCATGATTCTTACCTCTATGGAATTGAGGGCTACAACGCCGCATAAGTCGATAGGTTGTTACTAAGCTCGGCCAATGACGGTAAAAAATCCGCGCTTGTCCATAGAACCTACTCACTTCCATGTATAGCGGATTGGGTTTGCAGTTCCGAATCTGAATTCGTCCGGGATGCGCCGCCCAACATACAAGTTCTGTACTTCAATCGGGGCTTCCTTGCCAATAAAGCCTACACGCCCTGGCCGGTCAGCTCGTCCGGGGAAATTAAGCGATGTAGCTTCTAGCCATTTCTCTGGAATATATGCCGCTCTGATAATTCCTTTTTCGGAAGCTAATACTAACTCTGCCTCTTTTACTTTTTTCTTGCTGAGCTTCCATGCATACCTCGTAGCTTCATATAACGGCCGCTCTGAGGCACTTCTATTAACACTGATCAACAATGCTTTATGGGTGAACACGGCTGGCTTTGCAAGGTATTCTCGAACGATCTCCATCGCATGCATCGCGCCACGCTCGCCACTATTTTCGCCGCCCACAACATTCGTGAGCCCCGGATAGGCGTCGATCAGTGCCGCTTCAACTTCCTTCGCCGTTGCTACATCCATACCATGTCGATGAACTACGTGAGCAACCTCAAAGCCGGCAATTCGTATTTCTCTAATGCGTCTAAGTTTGTCGCTGACTTCATCTTTTTCACTTCCTAGCTCATCGCGAATATGAGCATACAAACGGTTCCCAGCACCCCGCCCCACATAAAATGTTTCTCCGTTGCGCGGATCAATAAGTCGATATACGTAATTTCTTAACTTTTCAACGACCTCCGAAGGAAATAGCTCAAACAAGGCAGAGACTCCAAAAATACTGTTTATAGGATAACGTCACATACTGATCTTAACAGCAGTCTAGTCAACTTCTTTCCAGTGTTGTAGCAGCATGGTTCCATAGCTAGTAAGTGCAGAAAAAAAGGAGTTAGTAAAATTCGCTCATCAGTTGCGCTGTATGCCATAAGCGCGCCGCCATTGAGTTCTTGGCTTACACTGGCATCTTGATAAATGCTCGTTGAGATGCTTTAAATTTCTACCAGTGCGTTCAACAATGTTTCTGCTTTTAACCCTTTTATCAATCAAGTTGTAGCACTCAGCGTAAAAGTTTTTGACCACATCAGGAGTGTTTTCCTTATATCCCTTTTCGATTTCCAAAAACCTCCTGACGCAAAGCACCACTAGATCAGAGAGCTGTATCATTGGATTTTTACGCGAGTCGATGGGATAGCTAAACTCGACTATCCATTTTACTTTTTGGCTATTGGGCACTTCAAAACGGCGATTCTGGATAATCGCTTCAACGCTTTCATGATGCTCTTCTTTTTCGTCTAGAACAATCATACCCCTGGCAGACTGCCCCAAATTATTTTTAACATGCCAATTCATGTATGTAATCAAATAATCAAAAGAAAGCAAATAGGGATGCTTCGTGTCGAATACAGATTGATACTGGCATTGCGATTTAATGAGACAGGATTTTTCCACTGCAAAGAAATGCACTTGATGCCCAAGCTCTTCTATCAAACCAAGTAATGAGCGAACTAGTGCTAATCGATCATTTATCGAGTGGCCAGCAAAGAAGCCCTCGCCGTTTGGAGAAAGCAATTCATGAGAGTGAATTTCAAAACCAACAGGAACAGAGCCGTTGAAATAATTGACTATTATGGCGTCAAGCCGCTCCTTGGTATTGTTCCATTTCTTATCAGCAACACTCAGCCCGCCCAAGACGAAGATAGGTTGCTGCTGGTCGGTAAGATTTGCTCCGGAGTCCCCGCTCTCATCCATATAAAAAAAATGCATTAATCAAATCCTTGTAATAACAAGACTTTAAATTATCGAAAGAGGGTGCAGCTTTATTCTTAAGGTCACGCAAAGCTATCCACTCGACCCAAACGAGCTTACGTTCCTGAGTTAGATAAGGAGGATGCCGCGATGAGGATGAAGTACAACGAGGTCGAGGTATCGCGCCTGAGCGCCGACCGGGAGGTTGCTCAAGCAGAGCGAGTGAGCAATAAAAAAACGCGCCATCTGTACCTTCCTTGGTAGCGAACCGGTGCAAACCGTAGCTTCGCAGCGGAACCGTGATCGAGTGCGCAGTTGCTGCGCGTGATGGCACATTAACCACTGCTTCCGTATGGGTAAAGCGGACGATGGATTAATCCTCGGTTTTCACGCTGTCGCCTGACGCGCGGTCATTCGCGCCGTTTGCACTTTCCCCCTGCCGACCCTGTCCACCCTGCATGGCTCAGGTGCGGAGGTGATCGTGGAAGGCATGCTTTTCAGTAGTGGAACGACGTTGATACGCACGCTGGTGGTGGGTGTGCTGGCCTATATCAGCCTGGTGTTGCTGTTGCGCCTGTCGGGGCGGCGGACGTTGTCGAAGATGAATGCGTTCGATCTGGTGGTGACGGTGGCGCTGGGCTCGACCTTCGCGACGATTCTGCTCAATCGCAATGTGTCGCTGGCCGAGGGGGTGCTGGCGTTCGCGCTGTTGATCGGGCTGCAGTATGTGGTCACCTGGTCCAGCGTGCGGGTGGCGTGGGTGCGGCGTACGGTGACGGGCGAGCCGGCGCTGCTGTTCTTTCGCGGGCGTTTTCTCGGCGATGCCATGCGCGTGGCGCGAGTGACCGAGGACGAGGTGCGTGCCGCCGCGCGCAGCCAGGGACTGGCCGCGCTGGATGGCATCGAGGCGGTGGTGCTGGAGACCGATGGCAGTTTCAGCGTGATCACCGATGGCGCAGGCGACAGCCGTTCCACGCTGGACGGGGTGAATGTGCCGGGGCCGAATGAAAAGGGCGTTTGAGGCCGTAGCCCTCTTCGCCGGCGGCTGATCGCCGGCCCGCGCCGGTCCGGTTGCCGCCACGCGGCGCTGCCGCCAGACTCGTTGCTTTCCGCCACCCCTTCGATGCGACCTCACCGATGAAAACCAACCTCGACGAAATGCTCGCCTTTGTCAGCGTGGTCGACAGTGGCTCGATCAGCGCCGCGGCCGTGCAGCTGGACCAGACCGCTTCGGGCGTCAGCCGAGCGTTGAGTCGGCTGGAGGACAAGCTGGCGGTGACGCTGTTGCGCCGCACCACGCGGCGCCTCGAGCTGACCGAAGAGGGCGAGGTGTTCCTGGCGCAGGCGCGGCGCATTCTGGCCAGCGTGGAGGAGGCCGAGGAGCAGATGGCGCTGCGGCGGCAGACACCGGCGGGGCGTCTGCGGGTCAACACCGCTTCGCCGTTCATGCTGCATGTGATTGCGCCGCTGATCGGCGACTTTCGCGCGCGCTACCCGCAGATCGAGCTGGAGCTGTACAGCGACGACCGCATCATCGACCTGCTGGAGCGGCGCACCGACCTGGCCATCCGCATCGGCCCGCTGCCGGATTCCAGCCTGCATGCGCGGCCGCTGTGTCACACCATGCGCCGGGTACTGGCGAGCCCGGCCTATCTGCAGCGGCATGGCGTGCCGCTGCAGGTCGAGGACCTGGCGGATCACAGCCTGATCGGCTTTACCGAGCCGGACCGGCTCAACGACTGGCCGCTGCGCCATGCGCTGGGGGAAAGCTGGCGGATCACCCCGGCGCTGCGTGTCTCCAGCGGCGATACGGCGCGTGAACTGGCACTGGCCGGCGAGGGGCTGGTGTGTCTGTCCGACTTCATGACAGACAAGGATCGCCAGCGCGGCGAGCTGGTGGAGGTGCTGGCGGCGCGGCGCGTCGACGTGCGCCAGCCGATCAACGCGGTGTACTACCGCAACAGCGCGCTGGCCTCGCGCATCGCCTGCTTTATCGACTTTCTCAGCGAACGCCTGGGCGCGTAGCCGGCCACGCCTCAGCCGTTGCCGAGAATCTCGCCGACCTTGGTGGCGAAGACATCGATGGCGAAGGGCTTGGTGATCACCGCCATGTCCGGGCCGAGAAAATCGTTGGCGGCGAAGCTCTCGGCATAGCCGGTGGCGAACAGCACTTTCAGGCCGGGGCGTTGCTGGCGGGCGATGTCAGCCAGTTGCCGACCATTCATGCCGGGCAGACCGACGTCCGAGATCAGCAGGTCAATGCGTTGCCCGCTCTCGGTGATACGGAGCGCTTCGCTGGCTTCGCCGGCTTCCAGCGTTTCATAGCCCAGCTCGTTCAGCACTTCGACCACCAGCGCGCGTACCACCGGCTCATCCTCGACCACCAGGATGGTTTCGCCGGCGCCTGTGGGCGTGCGTTCGGGTTCGTGGGCGAGGGCGGTGACTTCGCCCTGATGTACCGGCAGGTAGAGGTGCACCCGCGTGCCGATATCCGGCTCGGATTCGATCTGGATGTAGCCCTTGGACTGCTTGATGTAGCCATAGACCATCGACAGCCCCAGTCCGGTGCCCTGGCCGATCGGCTTGGTGGTGAAGAACGGCTCGAAGGCTCGCGCCATGACATTCGGCGCCATGCCGCTGCCGGTGTCGACGACGCTGAGCAGCACATACTCACCCGCGGCCATGCCGCTTTTATTTGAATCGGGTGACTTGCCCATGGTGAAGCTGGCGGTCGAAAGTGTGATCCGGCCGCCGTAGGGCATGGCATCTCGCGCATTGATGACGAGGTTGATCAGCGCGGTCTCGAGCTGATTCACATCCATGCAGGCCGGCAGCAACCCGCCGCTGAGGCGCGTCTCGATGGTGATGTTCTCGCCCGTGGTGCGATGCAGCAGATCCTCCAGCGAGGCCACCAGCTGGTTGACGTCGACCGGCTTGAGGTCGAGCGCCTGCTGCCGTGAGAAGGCCAGCAGCCGCTGGGTCAGCGCGGCGGCGCGCTGGGCGGACGTCACGGCGCCGCCGATATAGCGCTCCAGCTTCAGCGGCTCGTTGCGCTGATGGCGTCGCTGCATCAGGTCGAGGCTGCCGATGATGCCGGTCAGCAGGTTGTTGAAGTCGTGGGCGATACCGCCGGTGAGCTGGCCGACGGCCTCCATCTTCTGCGCCTGGCGCAGGGCTTCTTCGGCGCGGCTGCGCTCGGTGACCTCGGTGGCCACCCGCGCTTCGAGGGTCTCGTTGAGCTGGCGCAGGCTGTTCTCGCTGACCCGCAGGGCGTCTTCGGCACGCCGGCGGGCGCTGATGTCGGTGCAGGCGCCGGCGACATAGGCGAGCGTGCCGTTGGCATCGCGAAAGGCCTTGGCCTTGCAGGCCAGCCAGCATTCCGCACCGGCATTCACCAGGCGAAACTCCGCGGTGAAGTCATCGCCCTTGGCGTAATGGTCGAAGGCCAGGCGCACATGTGCACGGTCATCGGGATGGACCTGCTGGACGAAGCCATCGACGCTGGTGACCTGCTGCCCAAGTGGCAGATGGAAGATCTGCTCCAGCGAGCTGTCCAGGCTGACGCTGCCATCACTGAGAAACCAGGTGAAGGTGCCGATGCCGGAAGCGAGTAACGCAGCGCGAAAACGCTCCTCGAAGTGGCTGAGACTGTCGCTGTGCTCCCGCTGGACCTCCTCGGTCACGTCTTCGACCTGGTGGATGATGTAGAGCACCTCACCCCGCTGATCGAGCACCGGAACATTCAGCGGCCGCCAGTAGCGCAGCTCGAAACCGCCGCCCAGCGCTGCGGGCCGGGGGATGTCGTAGCGGGTGATCGCCATGCGATCCGGCGCGCGGCTGCGCAGCACACGCTCAAGCGAGTCGCGCAGTACACCGGTGCCGAACTCGGTTGGATCGTCCGGATTCTTGCGGAACACGTCGAATACCGGTCGGCCCACGCTTTCTTCCCTGCGCGTGTGGGTGGCGCGCAGTTGCGCGTCGCTTGCAGCGAGGATGGTGAAATCCTGATCAGGCGCGAGGATCAGATGCAGGTTGGGGACGGCTTCGAATATCGCCTGATAGTTGAGCGTCTGCGTCATCGGACTAGCGGAACCCTTGAATGAAACCTCGGCCGGGCGCTTCCATCTGCCAGAGGTTTAATAGTGTGAATGGGCGTGCGTTCTCTCGGTGCGTCAGAGCGGAATCGGCTATGTCCCGACTCGGCCTTGCGCATTGGTCATACTCAGCAGAGGCGGCAAGGGCGACGATGGTTCCAGTAACCGGACGGAGCGCAGGAGAATATCGGAATTGCGTGACGCGATGGGCGTTGGCAGGTGCAGGTAGCGGCCGCAATGAGATCAGGTCAGAGGTCGCGCAGCCGGCTCGGGGCAGGGCGAGGGCAGGAAGGGGTCGGGGAGGTGACGGTTGATCGGAACGCCGCAAACGCCCTAAAGCGACACGGGTTTTCTGTCACTGCGGACGCATCCGCAGGCTGGCGCTTACTGGCCGAGCAGACCGGCGTTCTGCGCCGAACCGAAGGCGAAGCCGATGAATTCCTGCACGCTCATTTCGCGGCCGTTGAAGGTCACCCGGTTGTCTGCGTAATGCAGCGAGCTGACCAGGCGTTCGCCTTCCAGGCGCGACCAGCCGGTGTCCAGCGCCATGCCGCTGAACAGCTCGGTGGCGGCGTCGGTTTCCTGCTGCAGTGCCGCCTTATCGAGCTGGCCGTCAGGCTGGTTGTTCTTCGCGACCAGCCCGGCGATGTCGCGCACCAGGTCTTTGTCGATACCGGCTTCGGCCTTGAGCGAGGCGAGCATGCTGGTGATCATCGCATCCGGGGTGAAGGCTTCTGCGCTCGGCGATTGCAGGTCGAGCACGACGGACAGGCGGGCCGAACCGTGGGCGGTCTCGAAGCCGAACTCGTCGAGGGCCAGGGTGGGTTTGTGTTCCAGCAGCTGCAGGCCGTGCGCCTGGAGTTCCTGCTGCTGGGCGGCGGTCATGCCGACGAAGGATTCCTCCGGCGTGGCGCTGCTGTCGAGGATTGCCTTGTAGCTCGCGACCAGCGCCTTGAGGCTGCTTTCCTCTAGGTTGCGCAGGCTGAAGGCGAGGGTAAGGTTGCGCAAGGCCTGGCCTTTGGCGCTGACCTCGCCGATGCGGTAGGCGATGGTCTGGTCGAGGCCACGGCTGCCGCGGCTCAGCGACTCCTCGACGGAGGCCTGCTGGATGACCACGGCAGGTTCGTCGCCGGCCTTGATCTCCATGCGCTCCAGGGTGATGGCGGACGGGCCGAAGCCGAAGCCCGCGTCATAATCCTGCTTGTCGGCGCTCAAGCCGATGCCGCGCAGGCTCACCTGTACCGGCTGGCCGCTGTCGCTGCGCTGCAGGTCGATGTCGACTTCCGCCAGCTCGCCGTCCATGCGTACGTCACTGCCGTCCCTGTTGGCCTCGAAGTTGAGGTTGGCGGGGGCGATGCGCACGCTGCCGTCTTCGTCCTCGATGTTCAGCGCGGCGGTGCGCAGGTCGCCGGCCTGGCCGCCGTCGTAGCCGATGGTCACGTCACCCACCAGCGGCACTTCGCCGGCGGCAGCGTCGAACAGCTTTTGCGTCAGCGGCGTGCGTTCGAGTTCGAAATGGCTTTGCGCGGCGACCGGCATCAGCTGACCACGGGTCAGGCGCGACATGGGGAAGGGACCGTGCTCGAGGCGATCCTGCAGCAGCAGGGCGTAGTGTTCGGTGTTGCCTTCGTCGTCCGCCACTTCGATGTCGATCTGGTAATGCGCGGTGCTGGAGAGCAGGCCGCGTTCGAAGCTGAGCAGGGTGAGGCCGACCTCGGCACCGGCGCCGACGCCCATCTCGCGCAACTTGAGGTTGGCCTGGTCGACGGCATCACGGGCGGTCGATTCGACCTGGGTGCTGGTGTAGAAGGTGGCGGCGCCGAAGAGGGCCAGGGGAACGGCAACGGCGAGTGCGAGCTTTTTCATGGAGGCATCCTGTGCGGTGGCTGGGCAGACGTCCTGTCAGCCGGTGGTTGGCAAGCGGCGGCACTCTAGCAGCGCGCAGCGGCAGGCTCCAGCGCGCCGGGGCAGAGGATGGGAAGGGTGAGAACGTGGCAGCAGATTCGGGCGGGACGACGCCTGCTGCGCCTTCGCCGCCCAGCCTGCGTGATTAATGCATGTTGTCCGATTTCGGCATGGGTATCGCCACACTGCTTTCCACACTGCCTGCCTCGGCGTCGCCTTCCTTGTAGAAGGGTTCGATTTCCTCAGGGGCCTGTTGCCAATGCTCGCTTTCCTTGCCTTCCGGCTGGCCTTCGGCTTGCCAGATCTCATAGGCGCTGGCGGATTCGTTCGTCGACGTTCATGTGACAACCTCCTGGTCACGGGCTCGCGAACGCGAGCCGCTAAGCAGTGGAAAGGGGGCTGCGGTGGAGGTTCCGGTGGGGCGACGAGCGCGCATGGCCCTGGTTGCGCCGTGGCGTCGCAGGCCGGATAACGCCGCGCATGGAACCGCCGGCGCTGATGCGGTCGAAGCTCTGGATAAATGGCGCCGACTGGCGTTTCATTCGCTTCGCGCCACGCCCGCCTGGGCCGGCGTACCGCCTTTTCGCACAGGACTGACCGATGAGTATCGCCGCCAACGCAGGACGCCTGCCCGACCCGCACACCCTGACCCACCTGCCGCGCCTGGTGGCGCGCTACTACAGCGACCGGCCGGACCCATCCGACCCGGCGCAGCAGGTGGCGTTCGGCACATCCGGGCATCGCGGCTCCTCGCTCAAGGGCAGCTTCAACGAGTGGCACATCCTCGCCACCACCCAGGCGATCTGCGATTACCGCCGCCAGGAAGGCATCGACGGCCCGCTGTTCATGGGCATGGATACCCACGCGCTGTCCGAGCCGGCGTTCATCTCGGCGCTGGAAGTGCTGGCCGCCAACGGCATCGAGACGCGCATCGACGCCGGCTGCCCGGAAACCGGTGGCGAGCCGGGCTACACGCCGACTCCGGCGATCTCCAACGCGATCCTCAGCTACAACCGCGGCCGCACGAGCGGGCTGGCCGACGGCATCGTCATCACGCCATCGCACAACCCGCCGGGCGATGGCGGCTTCAAGTACAACCCCACCAATGGCGGTCCGGCCGACACCGGTGTGACCAAATGGATTCAGGAGCGCGCCAATGCGTTGCTGGTCGCCGGTCTCGAGGGCGTCAAACGCATGGATTACCGCCAGGCACTGAAGGCCTCGACCACCCAGCGCTTCGATTTCATCGACGCCTATGTCGGCGGGCTGGAGCGGGTGATCGACCTCGACGCCATCCGCGGCTCGGGTCTGAAGTTCGCCGTCGACCCGCTGGGCGGCGCCGGCGTGCACTACTGGCCGCGCATCGCCGAGCGCTTCGGTTTGCCGCTGGAGGTGCTGTCCACGGTGGTCGACCCGACCTTCCGCTTCATGCGCCTGGACTGGGACGGCAAGATCCGCATGGACTGCAGCTCGCCACATGCCATGGCCGGGCTGATCGAGAACAAGGACCGCTTCGACGTGGCCTTCGCCTGCGACACCGACCACGACCGCCACGGCATCGTCACCCGCTCCGGCGGCCTGATGAACCCCAACCATTACCTGGCCGTGGCCATTGAATACCTGTTCACCCATCGCCCGGGCTGGAGCGCCGAGGCCGGCATCGGCAAGACGCTGGTGTCCTCGTCGATGATCGACCGCGTCGCCGCCGGCATCGAGCGTCGCCTGGTGGAGGTACCGGTGGGCTTCAAGTGGTTCGTCGACGGCCTGATGGACGGCAGCCTGGGCTTCGGCGGCGAGGAATCGGCCGGTGCTTCGTTCCTCGACAAGCAGGGCGGCGCCTGGTCCACCGACAAGGACGGGCTGATCCTTGGCCTGCTCGCCGCGGAAATCACTGCGGTCACCGGCAAGGACCCGAGCGAGCGTTACCAGGCACTGACCGATCGCTTCGGCGCACCGGTGTACCAGCGCATCGACGCCGCGGCCAACCGCGAGCAGAAGGCGCGTCTGGGCAAACTCTCGGCTTCGCAGGTCGGCGCCAAGGAGCTGGCCGGCCAGCCGATCACGCGCATCCTCACCGAGGCACCGGGCAACGGTGCGGCCATCGGCGGGCTGAAAGTGGAAACGGCGAACGGCTGGTTCGCCGCACGGCCGTCCGGCACCGAGGACGTGTACAAGATCTACGCCGAGAGCTTCGAAGGCGAAGCGCACCTGGCGCGCATTCAGGCCGAGGCCAAGGCGCTGGTGGATTCGGTGCTGGCCGGCTGAGGACCAAGGCCCGGCGTCAGGCGTCGGGCTTCAGCTGCTGGCGGTCACTGATATTGACCGCCAGCTGCGCGGCTTCGACGTCGTCGGTCAGGTAGCGGCTGTTGCCATTGGCATCGGTGACCCGATAGACCATGGCGATATCCGGGTGGCGCAGATGCTCGGGAATGTCGTCGCCTTTGAGCTTGGTCACGGTCACACTCATGGCTCGGCTCCTGTTGGCGGTATCTGTCTGGCATGTGACTGCACCGCGGCCGATCCGATCCGCTGAAACCGGGAGCCGCGCATCCGACACGGCGCGAGCGCATCGCTCAGCGTGGCGCATCCAGCGCCTTTTCCACCTCGATTTCCAGCGCATAGGCCGGCTGTTCCACGGCGCGATGATCCAGCGTGTAGCGTCGGGCGAACTCGGCGACGCCCCAATCCAGATACTGTTCGACGTGCTTGAGCTCATGGGCCCAGAGCGCGACGTTGTCCTGCGCATCGCTGGCGTGGCGGAAGACGATGACGTCGATCAGGGTCACGGCGTTGACGTCGGGGTTGCGCAGCAGGGTGTTGCCGGCATTCAGCGCCACTTCATCGCCGACGCGGTAGTGCGCGCTTTCCAGCACAGCGAGATCGAAGAAGGGTTCGAGCTGCGAGCGGATATGCAGCGGCATCGGCTGGACGCCGCCGGCCATCAGACGATCCCGCGATTGCTGAATCCAGTTCTGCAGCGCCAGCGCGGCCATGCGCTGCACACGGTCGTAAACGGCCTGGGTGTCGCTGGCAGAGCCGGGTACGCAGAGGCAGCTGCCGCTCAGGCAGATTGGCTGTTGGCCAGGCGGGCAGGCCGTCTGTGCCAGAGCCGGAGCGCCGGCCCATGCCATGCAGGCGAGCAGCAGGGAAAGGCGGCGAAGAAGCGGGGTGAACGACACGCGAAGTCCTCGAAGGCGAGGGCGAGCCCCGGGCCGGTGCGCACTATAGCCGTGCGTCCGGGGCTCGCGAAGAGGGCCTTCAGATCACCGGCGATGCCGCGCTCACCACGCGCAGGGCCAGGCCTTCGTAAGGGTCGAGGTTGAAGGTCAGCTCGCAGTTCTCGGTGAGGTCGCCTTCCACGCGCTCGTGGATGATGTCCACCACCGGGCCGGGCGCCACGCCGGGCAGGCAGACGGTTTCGCTGATGGTCTCGGCGCTGAAGTTCAGTGCGGTGATCTGTACGCCTTTGCCGGCCGGCAGCTCGTGAACCATGATCAGCAGCCCCGGCGCCTGCACATCGGGAATCAGGATCTGCTTGCTCGCGGCGATGTCGTAGGCCTGACGCACGCTGAGGATGCGTTTGAGCTGGCAGGCGAAGGAGCCGCCGTGCTGCAGCTGCTCGGCCAGGCTGCCGTACAAGGCGCGGGCTTTCGGCAAACCTTCGGCGGACGTCGACGCCTCGGGTGCCAGGTCCGCCAGGTCATAGCCGCCGCGGTTGATCCAGCGCGTGTCGCCGTCGCCCATCAGGTGCTCGACCTGCTCGGGCGCCAGCGGCAGGGCGCCGACCAGATCCCAGCCGGAGAGGGCGAACACGCCGGGCTGCATGGCATTGAACATCACCAGCAGGATATGCAGGCGCTGGATCTGCTCCACTTCAGCCGGGCCGATGGCGTCCAGATCGCGGATGTTCAGCGCCGCGGCAATCACGCTGGCGGTGGTGCAGGCCACGCCATTGGTGACGAACTTGAGGTTGTAGGGCGCATGTTCGCCGGTCAGCCGTTCGTACAGTTCTTCGCGGATCAGCTCGCGCAGGTGTCCGCCGGGCAGCGTCTGGCCCTTGTAGTGGTAGTGGTCGTAGGCGTGCAGCGTCCAGAAATGCACCAGTTCCAGGGTCAGCTCGTCGTGGTTCTGCAGTGCATGGATCAACGAGGCCGGGTCGATGCCGAAGGCGTGCACCTCGCGCAGCATCATGCGCAGGAACTCGGTGTCGCCGGTCACCAGCGCGTGGTGGTAGGCCGGACGGGTGATGAAGTCGTAGGACAGGTCGGCACCGCCGTGGGACATGGCGGCGATGTCGTCGATGGTCAGGTTCAGTTCCTGGAAGCTGAAGCCCCCGGCCTTGCGGATCGCGCCGGCGAGCAGCTGATTGCCGGTGACCGACAGCGGATGGCCCTCGGACCAGGCGGTGCCCTCGGCCCTTCGCTCGACACCGAGAAAGCCGTTGGCATCCAGGCGCAGCATGCGGGCGCCGGCCACATCGATGGCATGCAGGGCATCGCCAATGATCAGCTGCTGGGCGGCGAACGTCGGATCGAGCCAGTTCAGCGACGGCTGACCTTCCTTGAAATAGTGCAGGTAGACCCAGCGCCTGACCTTGCCGTCGACGCCGGTGACTTCCCCGGTGGCGCTCCAGTCGGTGTCCTTGATGCCGGGCTCGAAGAAGATCACCCGCTGCAACTGGCCGACGATGTAGTGCTTTTCATGCAGGCGGTCGACCACCGGCGGTTCGAGGTTGACCGAATCGCGTCCCGGCGGCACCTCGGGCAGCAGTTCCCAGTCCTCCTCGCGGATCTCCACCATGTGGTACAGCCCCGGGTAGTCGCCGTAGGCCATTTCCGCGAGGCGGAAGTCGGCGCCCTTGCCGGTGTGCGCCGGGACGATGTCGTCGATGACGATGGCGTTGTGCGCGGCGGCGACCCGGCTGAGCTGCAGCATCTGCTCTTCGGTGCCCAGCTTCGGGTCGATATCGAAGCTGATGCGGTCGAAGTTGCCATCGATGGTCGGCGTGAACTCGCGTCCGCTCAAACCACCAGAGCGCTTCATCGGGCCGTTGTGGATGCCCTGCACACCCAGCTCGGAGAGCGCGCTCCACAGGCGATCGTCACCCAGCGCTTCGAGCACCGTACCGCCCTCGGGGGTGATGATGGCTGCCGGGTAGGCGGTGAACCACACCGAGCCGATGGCGCTGGCATCGCGCGGCCGCGCCTGGGCGTAGGGCCGCTGCCAGAGCCGCGCCTGGCCGGCGTAGAGGCGCGACCGCTCGCGCGCCGCGTACAACATGGACTGGTCCACCAACCACTGGATATAGCTATCTTCTGGGGTGCTCATTCGACGTCGGTTCCCGCTGTGCTAAGGGAAATGTAGTCGTTTGAGTCGGGTGTTCCGTCATCGTTGCATCGAATCGTCCGCCGAAGTTGTCCCGACCAGCCGCGACGACCGGGCATCCAGCGCGGCCCGTGGTCTGACGCGCCGTGGCCGACCACGCAGGCGACGCCAGCCCAGCAGCACGCCACTGATGGCGATCGCCAGCATGCCGGCGCTGAACGCCAGCAGCAGGCCGTCACGCAGCAGCGGCCGTTGCAGCAAGGGCAGCCAATCCCAGCTGTGCAGCAGCTTGAACACCCAGCGCACGGCACGCCGGCGCTGTTCCAGCCACTCGAAGCGCAGCTGCTGTTCGGGCCAGGCCTGGCGGACCTCGCGCGCCAGCAGGGCGCGCTCAAGGCGTTCCTGTGCCGGCTCGGCACTGGCGACGGGCAGAATGCGTGTTTCACCCTTGGCATCGCTACCGAGCAGATAGGGCTGATCGCCGAGCACCTGCCACTGCAGCTCCACCGGTTCGATACCAGCCTCGCGGAATCGGGCCAGCGCAAAGGCCAGATCCGTATCCAGCGCCTCGGTGTCTAGCGGCGCTTGCCGCAGCGCGGCGGCATCGACGGTCGAGCGCTTCTCGAACAGCCCCCAGGGCTCCATCGACAGCATGCCGCTGACCAGCCAGACCAGCAGCGCCACGCCGACCAGCAGCCCGCCAACATGGTGCACGCGGCCAGCGCCAGCCGGGTAGGGCGAGTGCGAGCCGTTGCGGTAGCGACCGGCGAAGCGCCAGCGCAGCAGCCCGATCAGCATGCCCAGCAGCACCAGCGCCGCGGCCAGCAGCGCACCGTAGACCAGCGCCACCGACCAGATCGCCTTCGGCATGACTTCACGCAACGGGTAAAGCCAGTGCAGCCAGGCGCCCAGCAGGTTCCAGGCGCGCTCGTGGGCGGTGGCGTCGCGCACCACCAGCCCGGTATGGCTGGAGACGTACAGCAGCCGACCTTCGGCATCGTCCGCCTGCACGCGATACAGCGGTCGCTCGCGGGCCAGAGCGTGGTTGCGCGTCCAGGCATCTTCCTCGACCCGATCGAGCAAGCGCACCTCGGCAACGGCGAACTGCCGCGCGCTGGCCAGTGCCTCGGCAGCGCCGATGTGCTCGATGTGCCGGCCGCTGCGTGCATCGACCGCCAGCAACGGACCGTCGCCGTAGTCCAGCAGATAGCGCGGCGAGCCTCCGGCACCCGTCAGACGCAGACTGAGCGGCGGGCGCGGGTCTGAGCTGGCGGCAAGCGCTGCGCCCGGTGCAATGCAGCAATCGGCACTCAGCGGCTGCAAGCGCGACAGGTGCTCCTCTGGCGTCAACTTGGGGTAGCCGACGAAGAGCATCACCACGCCGCTGACGATCCAGAGCAGCACAAACAGGCCGAGCCCGATACCCAGCCAGCGGTGCGCGAGGTACAGATAGCGCTTCATGCCGGTCAGAAGTCCAGGGTCACGGCGGCATACAGCGCGCGGCCATCACCCGGCGCATGCAGTGTCTCCGCGCCGTCGTACCAGACGTACTCGTAGTAGCGGTCGGTAAGATTCTTCAGCTGCAGGTCGACGGCCAGCTGCTCGGTCAGTTGATAGCTGGCGCCGAGGTTGAACAGCACGTAGCCGCCGTACTTGCCCTGGGTGTTCTCGCGTTCGAGGTAGTAGTCGGTCTGGCCGTTGAGCCAGGCGCTGAGCTGCAGGTCCGGGGTCGCCTGGTAGGTGCTGCCGGCCGAGTACAGCCGCTGCGGCACGTGGTCGATCTGCTGGCCCTGGCTGGCCGGCAGGCTCGGATCAGCCTTGTCGATTTCGGAGAACTGCCAGGAGTGCGCCAGCCACAGATTCAGATCGCTGGCGGGGTAGAGGTTGAGCTGGGCGTCATAACCCCAGCGGCGGGTCTGCCCGAGGTTTTCCGATTCACCGCTGGGGTCGTTGAGCCGGCGCCGCACCTCGTCCGTGGCGACCTGCTCCCAGTAGGCGACGCGGCCGTCGAGCCAGTGCACCGGGCTGAACTTGATGCCGGTTTCCCAGCCGTCATTGATCGACGGCGAGAGATCGCTGGTGCGCGGCGGCACCTTGTAGGCGGCCGCGCCGGTACCGATCTGGAAGGTCCGGCCCCAGTTGCCATACAGGCTCAGCTGCTCAATGGGGGTGTTGATCAGGCTGATCTTCGGCTGCTCGATGCTGCCGTAGTCGTTGATCGCGTAATCGTTGCCGCTCAGCTCGTCGGTGAAGTCGCCCTCGATGCGGTCGACGCGAAACGCCGGGATGATCTTCAGCGACTCGACCGGCTGGATCACCGCCTGCAGGTAGGCGCCATAGCTGTCGTAGTCGAAGCGCTGGTCGCGGGTCTGGGTCACGACCTGGCGCTCGACGGTGGTGTAGCGCTCGCTGCGGTTGCGCTGCTGCTCGGTGTCGAGCCCGCCTTCAATGGCCAGGTCATGCAGCCAGGACACGTCCGGGCGATAGGTCAGCGAGGTCCGTGCGCCGTAGTGTTTCTCCTCGCTGGTGCGCCGCTGCTGTGGCGCCGATTGCGAGAAACGCACCCAGCGGTCGTCGTCCAGGGTGTTGAGCCAGACCTTGGTCGCCCAGCTGAGATCGCTGGCCAGCTGGCTGTCCAGATGCAGGCTGAGCTGATTCATGCGCCGCTCGCCCATGTCGCTGGATGACAGCGCGTAGGACTGACGGGGCGAGTGCCGCGCGTCCTCGCGCGACAGGTAACCCGGCTCGTCCGCTTCGGCCTCGTAATGCCGGGCGATCAGGCCAAGGCGCCAATTGCCGGCGTCCGGCGTGTAGAACCATTTGCCGGACAGGCTGGTGCGCTCGCTGCCGGCATGGTCGCGGTAGCCATCGCTCTTCTGCTGACCGATGAAGTAGTTCTGCGTCCAGCTGCCGCTTTCGATGCCCTTGGCCAGCTGCAGCTCCTGGGTGTCGTAGCTGCCGTAGCGCAGCCGCGCTTTGCCGTAGTCACCGCCGATGCGCGACTGCACGGCGACGTTGCCGGCGATGTTGTACAGGCCGTAGCGCGGGTCGTTGGTGCCGCGCACCACCTCGATGCCGTCGATCTCCAGCGGAAACAGCATGTCCAGATAGGGCATGTTGCCGTCGTTGCTGTTGCTCGGGATGCCGTCGATCAGCAGCTTGACCGCATTGACCTCGCCCTCGCCGTTGAAGCCACGAAAGGACAGCTTGCCGGAGCTGGTGCCCTGGCCGAATTCGGTGAGCATCACCCCCGGCGCGCGACGAAACAGCTCCCAGCTGTAGAGCACCGGCTGCTGTTCGAGGATGTCGCCGCCGAGCAGATCGACCGAACTGATCACGCTGCTGGTCGGCAGACCACCACCCGACTGGGTGGCGGTGACGATGCTGCTGCGCAGCGATAGCGCGGAGGCAGCGCTATCGGCAAGGCTTGCCGGCAGATAAGCAGCGGCCAGCGCCGCAATAACAAGACGAGGCAGCGCAGGGCGCCGCGAAGGGTGCGCAGGATGATCGAGCATCTCGCATGTTCCTTGTGCAACAGACAGGGCCGTACGGCGAATGGCCGCAGGCAGACGCCAGCACCGCCGTGGTCGGTGCAGGCAGTTCAGGCGAAGCAACGAAGGGTGACGCCAGCGGCGTCAGGCGAGGGGGGAGGCGCGAGGATTGAGGGCCGGCCATTGTTGCCGTGGCGACGGCCGATGGGCGCCTGCTTCGACAGCGAGGACCGGGCCGCCGCGCATTTCCTGCGGCAACAACGGTGCTGCACCGGGCAGCGCTGCCAGGCCCATCGAGCCGGCGCAGCAGCAGCACGGCGGCATCCCGCCATGGGTTGCCGGCTCATGCTCGCCATGCTCCGCCGACCCGTGCAGTGCGTGCGACTGCTGCAGCTGTGCCTGCATCAACGGGCAATGTCCGCTCCAGCCGAGCAGCCGCTTGGTCTCTGCCGGCAACAGGCCCGACAGCGGCATGCTCAGCAGATGGATCAGCAGGGCCAGGCTGGCGAGCCAGGCGGGAAGGCGGCGGCGTGTCATCGGCGATCCGATCAGGCGCAGGTGCGAATGGCGTTCATGATAGGAACGACTCTCAGCAAAAAGAGTTGCGCAAACTCAAGAATGTTCGCTGATCGTCAGGCCTGCCGGTCAGGTTCGCTGCGCGACGCCATCGCCACGCAGCGAACGGCAGACCTCAGCGGGCGTCGAGCAGTGCCTGCGCCGCGTCGGCGGGTTGCCCGGCCAGCTGCTGGCGCTGCGCCTGCTTCTGCTGCTTGTAGGCCAGCGCGGCGGCGGGTACCGGGGTCACGGTGCCGGTTTCCAGCCACTTCTTGAGGCGGTTGGCATCGGCCATATGGGTGTACTTGCCGAACGCATCGAGCACCACGAACGCCACCGGCCGCTGTTTCATGGTGGTGCTCATCACCAGGCAATGCCCGGCGGCATTGGTGAAACCGGTCTTGCTCAGCTGGATGTCCCAGTTGTTCTTGCGCACCAGGGCGTTGGTGTTGCGAAAGCCGAGGGTGTAGTTGGGTTTGCGGAAGGCGACGGTCTTCTCGTCGGTGGTGCTGAACTGCTGGATCAGCGCGTACTGGCGGCTGGCGCGGATCAGCTTGACCAGGTCATTGGCACTGGAGACATTGCGTTCGGACAGCCCGGTGGGCTCGACATAGTGTGTGCGGGTCATGCCCAGCGCCCGCGCCTTGGCGTTCATCGCCTGGATGAAGGCCGAGTAGCCACCCGGATAGTGGTGGGCGAGGCTCGCGGCGGCGCGGTTCTCGGAAGACATCAGGGTCAGCAGCAGCATCTCGCGGCGGCTGATCTCGCTACCGATACGCACGCGGGAGAACACGCCCTGCATCTCCCTGGCATCGCGGATGGTCACCGGCAGCGCCTGATCCAGCGGCAGCTTGGCGTCCAGCACGACCATGGCGGTCATCAGTTTAGTTACCGAGGCGATCGGCACCACCATGTCCGGATTGCTGGAGTAGAGCACTTCGTTGGTCTTCAGATCGACCAGCAGGGCGCTGCCGGAGGCGAGTTCCTGAACGGCCGGCTTGGCGGCCTGGGCATGGATGGCCGGCAACGAGGCCAGGCAGGCGAACAGCAGATTGGCGAGGGTACGACGAAAGTTCACGATGGGTGTTTCCCCGCGATGGAAGGGCGAAATGCGCTGAATGCGACGTGATAGACGTTTCGCCAGTATAGGGAATCGCCCGCAGACTCGCCTCTTTCCGATGAGCGGTTCGTCGGAAGAGCAGCGCCAGAGCGGCCGCGTAACCATCCGGCCGATGTTGCGCGCAAAGATCGGGCCGCACCTCTGCCTGTTTTCGGAGTCAAACAACCACACTTAACGAGGGGAGGTTCCACCATGTCCCGTTTCAGCAAAGCCACCACCCGCGAAGAAGTCCAACACGAGATCGACAGCCTGATGCGCGCGCTCGATGAGCTCAAGCACGATGCCGCCCACGACTCGCGCAAGCGCCTGAGCGCACTGCGTTCGCGTGCCGAGTCACTCTGGCACGACAACGACTGGGATGAGCACTATGCCGATATCTCCCGACGCACCCGCGAAGCCAGCCGTGCTGCGCGCGAATGCGCCAAGGAGCATCCGCTGGGTACCCTGGCTCTGGCCGCGGGCGCCTTTGCCGTGATCGGCTATCTGATCACCCGTCGCTAATCGGCAGCCGTCATGCTCAATGCCGAAACGCCGCGGTTGAAGTTCGCCCTTTACGGCGCTCACGACGACCTTGGCAGCGCGCTGCTGGTGGAGCTGCTCAGTCGCCAGCATGAGGCCGTGGCATTGCTCGACGACCTCAATTCGATAGCCGCCCGGCCAGGTCTGCGGACCAAGCCGGGCGATCCGTTCGATGCAGTGAGCGTCAGCGAGAGCGTGGCCGGGATGGATGCGGTGGTCTGTCTGTTTCAGACGCCGCGTCTGCCGGGTGCCGATACGGTTACCGGAGAGTCGCCCCAGCGCGATTTCTACCAGGCAGTGGAGGCGCTATTGCTCGGCCTGGAGCGCGCCAAGGTCGAGCGCCTGCTGCTGGTTGCCGATTTTCCGGCGATCGAGCGGCAGCCGGAGGTCGAGGCTGCACTGCAACGACTGGTCAGCCATCCAATGCGCTGGACGCTGGTAGACGCGCCGTCAGCCGGTAACCAGCTGACCATCGAGGCGCTGGCCGAAGCGGCTGGCAAGGGTGACGCCAATCCCTATCGGGAATTGCAACGCATCGCCGCCGGCATCGTCGATGAACTGGAAAACCCCCAGCACATTCATCAGCGCATTCACTTCAGCGGTTAGCTTAGCTGCCGACGCAGTTCAGCGAGCACCGGCGCCGTGTCCGGGCGTACGCCGCGCCACAGTTCGAAGGCCTCCGCCGCCTGCTCCACCAGCATGCCGAGCCCGTCGCGGGTGTCCGCACCCAGCTCTGCCGCCCACTGGCAGAACGCCGTGGGCCTGGCGGCGTACATCATGTCGTAGCAGAAGCTCTGACCCGGCTGGATCAGGCTGTCGGCCAGCGGTGGCAGTTCGCCGCCGAGGCTCGCCGAGGTGCCATTGATGATCAGGTCAACCGGTTCGGCAAGATCGGCGAAGGTGCTGGCGGACAGCGGCCCCAGTTCGGCGAATTCCTGCACCAGCTGTTCGGCCTTGCTCGGCGTGCGGTTGGCGATGATCAGCGCGGCGGGCTTTTGCGCCAGCAACGGCTCGAGTACGCCACGCACGGCCCCGCCAGCGCCGAGCAGCAAAATGCGCTGGCCCGCCAGCGCTACACCGGCGTTCAGCAGATCGCTCACCAGCCCGGCACCGTCGGTGTTGTCACCGAGCAGGCGGCCGTCTTCGAGCTTCTTCAGGGTATTCACCGCGCCGGCACGGCGGGCGCGCTCGGTGAGTTGATCGGCCATGCCATAGGCCTGTTCCTTAAACGGCACGGTGACGTTGGCGCCCTGGCCGTCCCGGAAAAATGTACGGGCGAACCCCGGAAAGTCGTCCAGCGGCGCCAGCAGTGCCTCGTAGCAAAGCGCATGGCCGGTCTGCGCGGCGAACAGGGCGTGAATCTGCGGTGATTTGCTGTGGCCGATGGGGTTGCCGAAGACGCCGTAGCGGTCCATGGGTGAATCCTTGCGGTGTGGGTGCAGATAGCAGTCGAAGGTCAGGGCTGCTCGGCGAGCCAGTCGCGATCCTGCAGGAAGTATTCGGTCAGGCGCGCTTCCGGTGTGCCTGGCTCGGGATGCTTGTCATAGCCCCAGGCCACTTGCGGCGGCAGCGACATCAGGATGGATTCGGTACGCCCGCCCGATTGCAGACCGAACAGCGTGCCGCGGTCATAGACTAGGTTGTATTCGACGTAGCGGCCGCGGCGCAGCAGCTGGAACTGCCGCTCGCGCTCGCCGAACGGCGTGGCCTTGCGCCGCTGGACGATGGGCAGATAGGCGTCGAGGTAGGCGTCGCCGACCGCACGCATGAAGGCGAAACTGGTGTCGAAATCCCACTGGTTCAGGTCGTCGAAGAACAGCCCGCCGACGCCGCGCGGCTCGTGGCGGTGCTTGATGTGGAAATAGCGATCGCACCATTCCTTGTAGCGCGGATAGACGTCCGCACCGAACGGCGCGCAGGCATCCCGCGCGACCCGGTGCCAGTGCACGCAATCTTCTTCGGCGCCGTAGTAGGGCGTCAGGTCGAAGCCACCGCCGAACCACCAGACCGGTTCCTCACCTTCCTTCTCGGCAATGAAGAAGCGCACGTTGGCGTGAGACGTCGGCACATACGGATTGTGCGGGTGGATCACCAGCGACACACCAAGCGCCTCGAAGCCGCGCCCTGCCAGCTCCGGGCGATGAGCGCTGGCCGACGGCGGCAGGCTGTCGCCATGCACGTGGGAGAAGTTCACGCCGCCCTTCTCGATCAATGCGCCGTTCTCGATCACGCGGGTTCGGCCACCGCCGCCACCGGGCCGTGTCCAGGCGTCCTCGGCGAAGCGCGCGCCGCCGTCTTCGGCCTCCAGCGCAGCGCAGATGCGATCCTGCAGATCGAGCAGATAGGCTTTGACGGCTTCGGTCCTGTGGTTCACGAAATCACCTTGCGAATGACCGCACACAGCCCTTGAGGCGCGGCTGGGCGGTGCTTGAAACGGGGTCGGCCGGCAAGCATAGCATTCAGCTGATTGACGAACGCAGCCCCGGCGGGTTGGATAGACGCTCTTTCAATGACCAGGAGCCAGACATGTCCCAGCGCATCCAATTCAGCCAGCACGGCGGTCCCGAAGTCCTGGAACAGGTCGATATACCGCTCAGCGCGCCGGCTGCAGGCGAAGTGCGGGTGCGCAACCATGCCATCGGCCTGAACTTCATCGACACCTATTTCCGCGGCGGTCTGTATCAGCCGCCGAGCCTGCCATCCGGGCTGGGCACCGAGGGTGCCGGTGTGGTCGATGCGGTGGGTGAGGGTGTGCAGCACCTGCAGCCGGGGGACCGGGTCGCCTATGCCACCGGCCCGCTCGGCGCCTACGGCGAACACCACACGCTGCCGGCACGGCATCTGGTCAAGTTGCCGGACTCCATCAGCTTCGAGCAGGCTGCCGCAGTGATGCTCAAGGGCCTCACCTGCCAGTACCTGCTGCGCCAGACCCACTCGCTGCAGGCCGGCGAGACGGTGCTGTTCCACGCCGCCGCCGGCGGTGTCGGATCGATCGCCTGTCAGTGGGCGCGCGCACTCGGCGCACAGTTGATCGGGGTGGTGGGCTCGGCGGAAAAGGCCGAGCGAGCCAAGGCCCTGGGCGCCTGGGCCACCATCGATCGTACCCGCGAGGACGTGGTGCAGCGCGTGCTGGAGCTGACCGAAGGCAGGAAGTGCCCGGTGGTCTACGACTCGGTGGGCAAGAGCAGCTGGGAAATCTCGCTGGACTGCGTCGCCCCGCGCGGCCTGCTGGTCAGCTTCGGCAACGCCTCCGGGGCCGTCACCGGGGTGAACCTGGGTGTGTTGGCGCAGAAGGGCTCTCTGTTCGTCACTCGGCCAACTCTGGCCGGCTACGCTGATACGCCGGAACGTCTGCAGGCCATGGCCGATGAACTGTTCGAGATGATAGGCAGCGGCAGGATCCAGGTCGAGATCGGCCAGCGCTACCCGCTCAGCGAAGCCGCCGAAGCCCAGCGCAAACTGGCGGCAGGGGAAACCACCGGATCGACCATTCTGCTACCCTGACGCCGCGGCGGCTGCCTTTATAGGGGCAGCCGCACAGTGTGTTTCACCGCCGGCTCAGGCCGGACGAATCACTTCACCCGTGCGCAGATCGCGAATGACGCTTGGGTTACGTCGCCCACCCAGCGGGCCGGTGAACACGGCGTCGAGCTGACGCGGGAAATACTGCTCGACCCGCAGCCGCGAGCGCGCTGCTGGACGGCCGGCAGGGTTGGCGGACGTCGAGACCAGCGGGCCGGTCAACGCACACAGCCGCGTGACCAGTGGATGATCGGTCACCCGCAGCGCGACGCTGTCGTGCCGCCCGGTGATCCACTCCGGCAAGCGGCCGCGATGCGGCACCAACCAGGTATTCGGCCCCGGCCAGGTAGCGGCCAGGCGGTCAAGCCAGCGCTCGGGCACATCGTCCAGCAGGAAGTCGAACTGCTCGATTCTGTCGGCGATCAGGATCAGGCCCTTCTCCACCGGCCGCTCCTTGAGCGCCAGCAGGCGCAGCACCGCCTCTTCGTCCCATGGGTCGCAACCCACGCCCCAGACCGCTTCGGTCGGGTAGGCGATCACTCCGCCGGCGCGAACCACCCGCGCCACTTGCTGCACACGCCAATCGCCGATCATGCCGACCTCTGCCTGACTGAAAAGCCGGCAGTTTACCCAAGGCATCTGCCGTCGAGCAGGGGGCTGGACGGCCGATTCGCAACAGGCTGCAACAGACCCTCTGCACTTCGAGCGCGCAAACAACAGGGCGTGGATCGGCAGGCGCACGACATATCTGCTGTGCGACTCAGCTCCGCCTAGCGCGAGATCACCGTCCAGAAGCCGTTGTCGCAGGCCACCAGCCCGTCGACTTCCAGTTCGGTCAGCTGCGCCAGCACCTGCCCCAGCGGCTGATCGAGCGCCATGGCCAGTGCCTCACTGCTGCGCGGCGCGGCCAGCAGTTCGCGTAGCAGCGGATTGTCCGGCTGCGTCGGCGCCGGGCCTTCGCCGTCGGGCAAGTCGACGCGCTGCCAGCCACGCAGGGCTTCGAGCACATCCTCGACCGACTCCACCAGCGCCGCGCCCTGACGAATCAGCTGATGGCAGCCTCGGGCGCCGGGATGATGGATCGAACCGGGGATCGCGTAGACCTCGCGGCCCTGCTCGGCAGCGAGTCGCGCGGTGATCAGCGAACCGCTCGACGGGCTTGCCTCGACCACCAGCACGCCCAGCGACAGGCCGCTGATGATGCGATTGCGCCGCGGAAAGTTGCTCGCCTGCGGTGGGCAGTCCAGTGGCAGCTCGGACACCAGCGCACCGCCTCCGTCGACGATCTGCTGGGCGAGGCCGACGTGACGCTGCGGATACAGCCGTTCGAGACCGGTACCGAGCACCGCGACGGTCTTGCCGCCGGCGTCCAGCGCGCCCTGATGCGCCGCACCATCAATGCCCAATGCCAACCCGCTGGTGATGACGAAGCCGGCACCGGCCAGGCTGCGGGAGAACGCTCGGGCATTGTCCAGACCATTGCGCGATGCGCGGCGGCTGCCGACCATCGCCAGCTGGGGCCGCTCGAGCAAGCCGGGATCGCCGGAAATGAACAGTAGCGGTGGTGCATCCGGCAGTTCAGCCAGCAAGGCGGGGTAGTTCGGGTCGTCCCAGCAGAGCAGATGCCGGTCCGGCTGCTCCATCCAGGCAAGGGCGGCACTGGCACGCTCGCGGATGTCGGCGCTGCGTCGTGGCTCGGCACAACTGGCCGGCAATCCCAGCGACCGCCAGGCACTGGCCGGCGCGCTCAACGCCGACGCGGCATCGGGAAAGGCTCTCAGCAACTTGCGCAGGCGGCGTGGGCCGAGTTCGGGCAATAGATGCAGACGCAGCCGAGCTTCCAGCTCGGCAGGAGAAATGGCAGGCATGGCGAACACTCCTTGTCTCTTTGCACCGCATCCGTGCGGTGCTGTCGCAGCATGAAAAAGCCCCGCATTCGCGGGGCTCTCTTGTTTCAGGGGTTACGGACCTTGTCGCTCACCGCCAGTGAGCGGGTGGCCTGCAGTATCAGGCCGTAGCTGAGCTTGTCGTAGGTGCGGAACACCATCAGCAGGCCGGAACGCTCGTCCGGAATCTTCACGTTCTCACCCGTCACGCGGTCACGTACGGTTTCGCCGGTCTTGTAGACCGCCAGCACGTTGCCGTCCTTCAGGCCGTCGCGAGCGCCCTTGTTCAGGGTGACCACGTCGAACTGGCCGATCTGGGTAACGCCGCGCGGTACATCGAGAATCACACCGTCCACCTCCGTCTCAGGCGAGCTGGGCATGAACGTCGAGTTGACCGCACGCTCCTCGCTGGCGAACAGACGATCGCCGATGCGCGCTTCCTGGGTGGTACGGGTCAGGTGCATGGTGGCGATGTCGCCTTCGACCTCGACGATGTCCACGGTGCCGATGTCATCGGCGTTGATACCAAGAAATTCGCCGGTTTCCGGATCGACGTAGGTCTTGCCCTGGCGGAAGATGCCGTACGCCGGCATATCTTCTTCGAAGCTACCGCGGCCGTAGATGCGGTCGCCCGCGCCGCTGACCACCCGCTCGGCGTTGCCGGCGACGATGTAGGGCGCACCCTGGAACTGCTCGGCGGTGTCGATGATGCGGTTGCTCAGCAGGAAGCTGTTGATCGCTTCCAGCGGAATGGTCGGGATGGCTTCGGCCATCGGCGTGGTGCGAACGGTCGGCGACAGTTTGATGGTGCCGCGCGAGGCGCCGCGGTCGAGCACCAGACGTGGCTGGCCGTCGACGTAGACCAGGCTCAGGGTGTCACCGGGATAGATCAGATGAGGATTGGCAATCTGCGGGTTGGCATGCCACAGCTCCGGCCATTTCCACGGTTCGCGCAGGAAGCGGCCGGAAATGTCCCAGAGTGTGTCGCCCTTCACCACCGTATAACGCTCCGGATGGTTGTCCTTGAGCTGCACCGCGGCCTGGGCGAGCCCGCCGACGGCCACCAGCAGCAGGGCGAGTAGTGATTTCCTCATGTGGTGAATCCCTTTATTATGTGCCTTCACGTAAAGCGCCCTAGCGCCGCGGAACCCTTTTGGATCGCGGCATTAAGCCGTTTTCCATGCTGCTCGGCATCTTAGCAGCGGCTTTTGACTTTATTCCATAAGTGCATCACAAACGCATATGGCCATTCTGAACATCCTTGAATTTCCCGATCCGCGGCTGCGCACCATCGCCAAACCGGTGGATGTGGTCGATGACGAGCTTCGTCAGCTGATCGACGACATGTTCGAGACCATGTACGAGGCTCCGGGCATCGGCCTGGCCGCAACGCAGGTCAATGTGCACAAGCGCGTGGTGGTGATGGACCTGTCCGAAGACCGGTCCGAGCCGCGAGTCTTCATCAATCCCGAATTCGAATCGCTGACCGACGAGATGGACCAGTACCAGGAAGGCTGCCTGTCGGTACCGGGCTTCTACGAGAACGTCGACCGCCCGCAGAAAGTGCGGATCAAGGCGCTGGATCGTGACGGCAAACCCTACGAGATGGTCGCCGAAGGCCTGCTCGCGGTGTGCATCCAGCACGAATGCGATCACCTCAACGGCAAACTGTTTGTCGACTATCTCTCCAGCCTCAAGCGCGACCGGATCAAGAAGAAGCTGGAAAAGATTCACCGCCAGCAGGCTTGATCATTCCCGAATCCCGAAGGCTTGCTACGCAAGCCTTTTTTGTTAGCGAGCCCTCATGACCCAGCCCTTGCGCATCGTTTTCGCCGGCACCCCGGAATTCGCCGCTCAACACCTGCAGGCCCTGCTCGATGCCGGCAAATCGATCGTTGCCGTCTACACCCAGCCGGATCGCCCTGCCGGTCGCGGCCAGAAGCTGATGCCCAGCCCGGTCAAGCAGCTCGCCGTGCAGCATGACATCCCTGTTTTCCAGCCGCAGACCCTGCGGGACCCGGCGGCCCAGGCGGAGCTGGCAGAACTGCAGGCGGACCTGATGGTAGTGGTCGCCTATGGCCTGATCCTGCCGCAGGCGGTGCTCGACCTGCCACGCCTGGGCTGCATCAACAGCCACGCCTCGCTGCTGCCACGCTGGCGCGGCGCCGCGCCGATCCAGCGCGCGATCGAGGCCGGTGACAGCGAGTCCGGCGTCACCGTGATGCAGATGGAGGCGGGCCTCGACACCGGGCCGATGCTGCTCAAGGTCCATACGCCAATATCCGCCGAGGACACCGGCGGCACGCTGCACGACCGTCTCGCCGAGCTCGGCTCGCAGGCGGTGGTGCAGGCCGTCGACGCACTGGCTGCCAGTTCGCTGGTGCCCGAAGCCCAGGACGACAGCCTCGCCACCTATGCGCACAAGCTGAGCAAGGACGAGGCGCGCATCGACTGGACTCGCCCGGCCGTCGAGCTGGAGCGGCTGATCCGTGCCTTCAACCCCTGGCCGATCTGCCACAGCACGCTGAATGGCGAAACGCTGAAGATTCACGCGGCACGCCTCGGCGAAGGCCAGGGCGAGCCCGGACGCATTCTCGAAGCGAGCAAGGAAGGGCTGACCGTTGCCTGCGCTGAAGGCGCATTGTCGCTGACTCGTCTGCAACTGCCCGGCGGCAAGTCGCTTGGCTTCGGCGACCTGTACAACAGCCGCCGCGAGCAGTTCGCCCCTGGCCTGGTGCTCGGTCAATGAACCCGCGCCTGGCCGCAGCCCGTGCGCTGAGTGTCGTGCTCTCGGGCAAGGCCTCGCTGGGCAGCAGCCTGCCCGAGGTACTCGGCAAGGTGGACGCGCGCGACCGCGGCCTGACCCAGGATCTGGCCTTCGGCACCGCGCGCTGGCATCCGCGCCTGGCAGGTTTGGCCGACAAGCTGCTGCAGAAGCCATTCAAGGCAGCCGATCGCGATGTCGAAGCCCTTCTGCTGGTCGGTCTGTATCAGCTGTTCCATACCCGCATCCCGGCCCATGCCGCCATCGGCGAAACCGTCGGCTGCGTCGACAAGCTGAAGAAGCCCTGGGCCAAGGGCCTGCTCAACGCCGTGCTGCGCCGCGCCCAGCGTGAGGGCGAAGCGATGCTAGCGGAGCTGGAACACGACCCGGTGATTCGCGTTGCCCATCCGCGCTGGCTGCAGAAGGCGCTCAAGGCGCATTGGCCCGAACATTGGGAAGCCATCTGCGCAGCCAATAATGCCCATCCGCCGATGATGTTGCGGGTCAATCGCCGCCAGGTCAGCCGCGACCCCTATCTGGCTGAGTTGCAGGCCGCTGGAATCGACGCCCATCCGTGCGAGTTCAGCGAGGACGGCATTCGCCTGGTTGCGCCGTGCGACGTGCATCAGCTGCCAGGCTTTGCCGAAGGGCGGGTCAGCGTGCAGGACGAGGCCGCACAGCTGGCCGCCTCGCTGCTCGACCTGGCGCCGGGCCAACGCGTGCTGGACGCCTGCTGCGCACCGGGTGGCAAGACCTGTCACCTGCTCGAACGCGAGCCGCAATTGGCCGGGCTGATTGCGCTGGATCTGGAACCCAAGCGTCTGGTGCGCGTTCGGGAAAACCTCGAGCGCCTGCAGCTCAACGCCGAACTGGTCGCCGACGACGCCCGTGCCACCGAGCGCTGGTGGGACGGCAAGCCGTTCCAGCGCATCCTGCTCGACGCACCCTGTTCGGCCACCGGCGTGATCCGCCGCCATCCGGACATCAAGCTGACGCGTCAGGCCGATGACATCGCCCCCCTTGCCGCGCTGCAGGGCGAGATGCTCGATGCGTTGTGGCCGACCCTGGACGTAGGCGGCGTCCTGCTCTATGCCACCTGCTCGGTGCTGCCGACCGAGAACCGCGAGGTGATCGGCGCCTTCCTCGAACGCACACCCGGCGCGCGCGAATTGGACCTCCCGGGCGGCTTCGGCCTGCAGCAGCCGCATGGTCGCCAGCTGCTGCCGCAGGAGAGCGGCCACGACGGCTTCTACTATGCCAAGCTGATCAAGATCGCGGCGCAGCCACGTGGTGTCAGTGGGTGAGTCGAAACCCCGGCGCAGTGCGCGCGGGCCCAACATGGAAGCGGCGGCAAACATCCGCCTTTCAGGAGTGATCGCGTGAAGATCATCATTCTCGGCGCCGGCCAGGTCGGCGGTACCCTCGCCGAACACCTCGCCAGCGAAGCCAACGACATCACCGTGGTCGACACCGACGGCGACCGCCTGCGCGATCTCGGCGATCGCCTGGACATCCGCACCATCCAGGGCCGCGGCTCGTTTCCGACGGTGCTGCGCCAGGCCGGCGCAGACGACGCCGACATGCTGGTGGCGGTGACCAACAGCGACGAGACCAACATGGTCGCCTGCCAGGTCGCCTACACCCTGTTCCATACGCCGACCAAGATCGCCCGCGTGCGCGAAGCGGCCTACCTGGTGCGCTCCGGTCTGTTCGCCAACGAGGCGATCCCGGTCGACGTGCTGATCAGCCCGGAACAGGTGGTCACCAACTACATCAAGCGCCTGATCGAACATCCCGGCTCGCTGCAGGTAATCGACTTCGCCGAAGGCAAGGCACAGCTGGTGGCGGTGCGCGCCTACTACGGCGGTCCGCTGGTCGGCCAGGAGCTGCGCCAGCTGCGCCGCCACATGCCCAACGTCGATACCCGCGTGGCCGCCATCTTCCGTCGCAACCAGGCCATCCTGCCCCGTGGCGACACGGTGATCGAGGCCGATGACGAGGTGTTCTTCATCGCCGCCAGGGGCCATATCCGCGCGGTGATGAGCGAAATGCGCCGGCTCGACGAGAACTACAAGCGCATCGTCATCGCCGGTGGCGGCCACATCGGCGAGCGGCTGGCCGAAGCGATCGAGAGCCGTTACCAGGTGAAGATCATCGAGATGAACCCGGCGCGCTGTCGCTACCTGTCGGACACGCTGGACAGCACGATCATCCTGCAGGGCAGCGCTTCCGACCGCGACCTGCTGGTCGAGGAGAACATCAGCGAGGCGGACGTGTTCCTCGCGCTGACCAACGACGACGAGGCCAACATCATGTCGTCGCTGCTGGCCAAGCGGCTGGGCGCGCGCAAGGTGATGTGCATCATCAACAACCCGGCCTACGTCGATCTGGTTCAGGGTGGCGAGATCGACATCGCCATCAGCCCGCAGCTCGCCACCATCGGTACCCTGCTGACCCACGTACGCCGCGGCGACATCGTCAGCGCCCACTCGCTGCGCCGTGGCGCGGCCGAAGCCATCGAGGTGATCGCCCACGGCGATCCGCGTTCGAGCAAGGTGATCGGGCGCCCCATCGAGCAGATCGCGCTGCCCCCGGGTACCACCATCGGCGCGGTGATTCGCGACGACCAGGTGCTGATCGCCCATGACGACACACGGATCGAGTCCGGCGATCACGTCATCCTGTTCCTCGTCGACAAGAAGCACATTCGCGACGTCGAGCGCCTGTTCCAGGCCGGCCTGACCTTCTTCTAGCGATCATTGCGACTGCATGAACGGCCCGCCACTCGGCGGGCCGTTTCGTTTTTTCAATTACCCACGACTCCCGGCCCGATCAGCTGGAATAGACGGCATTCCCTCCGATCGCCTCCATTCGATCCCGATGCCCTCCGATTTCCATTTTATGGCCAGCTTTTGTACCCTCCTGGCTTGCCGCCCGCGCGGCCTGACGATTGAGCCAAGCTATCGTCGCTCGGTTTCACCGCACCATCGTCGTCAGAAGAGTCCCTAAATGAGCTCGAGCAGTTTGCCCCTCCTAGACAAATAACGATCCGATTCCTCGGGTCTCTACAAGGAACAGGAGAAACTCCATGAGGAACAGCACCATCCCGACACGCTCCCGCCGGCTGCTGATCGGCTGCGCCGCCCTGGCCAGCATCGGTTTCGCCAGCCTGACCCAGGCCGATACCCTGGAAGACATCAAGGACAGCAGCAGCGTCCGCATCGGCTACGCCAATGAAACCCCCTTCGCCTACACCGCTCTCGACGGCAGTGTCACCGGCGAATCGCCAGAGATCGTGCGCAAGGTGTTCGAGCGCATGGAGATCGACACCATCAAACCGGTACTGACCGAGTGGGGCTCGCTGATCCCCGGCCTGCGCGCCGGGCGCTTCGACCTCATCGCAGCGGGCATGTACATCACCCCTGAACGCTGCAAGCAGGTGCTGTTCACCGATCCGCACTACCGCCTGCTCGACACCCTGCTGGTGGCCGAAGGCAACCCGAAGAACCTGCGCAGCTACGAAGACATCGCCAACAACCCAGACGTGAAGATCGCCATCATGTCCGGCACCGTGAACCTCGGTTATGCGCGCAAGGCCGGCATCAAGGATTCGCAGATTATGCAGGTCCCGGATACCACCTCGCAGCTACAGGCCGTGCGCGGTGGTCGCGCCGATGCCGCCATCGGCACCCAGCTGACCATGAAGGGGCTGGCGGACAAGGCCGGTGACGATGTCGAGGCCATCGCCGACTTCAAGGACGATCCAGCCCGTGCCGGTTATGGCGCGCTGGCCTTCCGTCCGCAGGACAAGGCGCTGCGTGACGCGGTCAATGCCGAGCTCAAGCAGTGGCTGGGCAGCGAGGAGCATCTGAAGACCATCGAGCCATTCGGCTTCGATCGCTCCAACATCACCGACAAGACTGCCGCCGAGCTCTGCGGCGCCTGAAGCCCGTCGGGGCGGCTGGTTGGCGCCGCCGACCGCTGTCCCGCCTGTGAACGCTGACCAAGGCTGCGCCGCTGTTTGCGCAGCCTCGCTCAGCGCTCCGGAAAACCGGATAGCGCCATCATGATCGAACTGCTTCCTCTGCTGCTGCAGGGTGCCTGGGTCACCGTGAAGGTGACCTTCTTCGGCTCACTGCTGGCCATCGCCTGCGCGCTGATCGCCGCGCTGGCGCGGCTTTCGCCGGTGGCGCCATTGCGCTGGCTGGCCATCACCTACATCGAGGTCTTCCGCGGCTCGTCGCTGCTGGTGCAGCTGTTCTGGCTGTACTTCGTGCTGCCGATGCCACCGTTCAATGTTGAGATGAGCGCCTTCGCCGTGGCAGTGGTCGGTCTGGGCCTGAACATCGGCGCCTATGGGGCCGAGGTGCTGCGCGGCGCGATCCGCTCGGTACACCAGGGCCAGCACGAAGCCTGTCAGGCGCTGAACATGACGCCGCTGACACGCATGCGCCGAATCATCCTGCCGCAGGCGTTGCTCGCGGCAATTCCGCCCGGCACCAACCTGCTGATCGAGTTGCTGAAGAACACTTCGCTGGTGTCGCTGATCACCCTGTCGGATCTGGCCTTCCGCGCCCGCCAGCTGGATCAGGCGACGCTGATGACCATGGAGATCTTCGGCCTGGCGCTGGTGATCTACTTCGTCCTGGCCCAGGCGATCAACTTCGGCATGCGCCAGCTGGAACGCCGGCTGGCCCGCGGGCGGATGCGCGGAGGCCTGTCATGAATTTCTTCGACTGGCAGTTCGCCCGCGAGATCCTGCCGCGCCTGCTGGATGCCTCGCTGACCACCATCGGCATCGCCCTGGCCGGTTTCGCCATTGCCGTAGTGCTCGGTTTGTTCCTCGCCATTGGCCGCCGCAGCCGCCTGCGCTGGCTATCCTGGCCGATCACCGGGCTGATCGAGTTCATCCGCAGCACACCGCTGCTGATTCAGGTGTACTTCCTTTTCTACGTGTTCCCCAACTACGGCCTCAACCTCAGCGCGATGCAGGCGGGCATCATCGGTATCGCCCTGCACTACGCCTGCTACACCGCCGAGGTGTACCGCGCCGGCCTGGACGCGGTACCCCGTTCGCAATGGGAAGCCGTCACCGCGCTGAACATGAAGCCCTGGACGGCCTACCGCGACGTGATCCTGCCGCAAGCGCTGCGTCCGGTGCTGCCGGCGCTGGGCAACTACCTGATCTCGATCCTCAAGGACACGCCAGTGCTGTCGGCGATCACCGTGGTGGAAATCATGCAGCGGGCCAAGAACATCGGCTCCGAGAGTTTCCGCTATCTGGAGCCGATCACCATGGTCGGCCTGTTCTTTCTCATTCTCAGCCTCGGCCTCGCCTGGTGCGTGCGCCGTCTGGAAAACCGTATGGAGCTGGCCCGATGAATACGCCGATGCAGTCCACGGACACCCTGAACCCGACGCCGCAACAGCCAGAGCAAGTGCAACCTTTGGTGCGCTTCGCCGGCGTGACCAAGCGCTACGGTGAACTGACCGTGCTCGACGGGCTCGACCTGCAGATCGAGGAAGGCGAGAAGGTCGCGATCATCGGCCCCAGCGGCTCGGGCAAATCCACCCTGTTGCGGGTGCTGATGACCCTGGAAGGAATCGACGAGGGCGTGATCGAGGTCGACGGCGAGCCACTGACGCACATGCCCGACGCCAGCGGGCAGTTGGTGCCGGCCAATGCCCGTCACCTGCGACGGGTGCGTGGCAAGGTCGGCATGGTGTTCCAGAGCTTCAACCTGTTCCCGCACATGAACGCGTTGCAGAACGTCATGGAAGCGCCGGTGCAGGTGCTCGGGCTGAGCAAGCGCGAGGCCCGCGAGCGGGCAGAGGAGCTGCTGGCCATGGTCGGTCTGGAGGACAAGCTGGAGCACTTCCCGGCGCAACTCTCCGGCGGTCAGCAACAGCGCGTGGCGATTGCCCGCGCACTGGCGATGCGGCCGAAGGTGATGCTGTTCGACGAAGTGACCTCGGCGCTGGACCCGGAGCTCTGCGGCGAAGTGCTCAATGTCATCCGCCGCCTCGGCGAGGCGCACAACCTGACGATGCTGATGGTGACCCACCAGATGGGCTTTGCCCGTGAGTTCGCCGATCGCGTGTGCTTCTTCCATCAGGGCCGGATTCACGAACAGGGCAGCCCGGACGAGCTGTTCAACAACCCGCGCGAGGAACGCACCCGGGAGTTTCTCAGCGCGGTCAACGAGGCCCACTGAGCCGCTTGCGACCCAGCCCACACGAAGACGGCGAAAGCCCCGCAGCAGCTAAGACCAATGGCGTATGCTGCCGCTATTGCCCGGCGGCGGCGATGCACTAAAGTGAGGAAACGCCCCGGAGCGCTGCACCGAAAAGGTCTTCAAGATGCTCGAATCGCTGGAAAAGATGCTTTCCCAAGGCATGGACAATCCGATGCTGCGTTTCGGCCTCGGCAAGGGCTACATGGATGCCGGACAGCCAGGGCGGGCGGCAGAGCACCTGCGCCGCTGCGTCGAACTCGATCCGAAATACTCCGCTGCCTGGAAACTGCTGGGCAAGGCGCTGCAGGCCGATGGCGACAAGCCCGGCGCCCATCAAGCGTGGGAGCGCGGAATCGCCGCGGCGAACGCCCAGGGCGACAAGCAGGCGGAAAAGGAAATGACCGTATTCCTGCGCCGGCTCGACCGGCTGACGCCCGACTGAACCGGCGCGCCGCGGCCAGCGGTCAGGTTTCGCGCACGAACTGCAGGCCGACCCCTTCGGCATCCACCCGCATCACCACCATTCGCAGTTCCGGCGCCGGAATCGGCAGGTCCTGGACCTGGCCGGTCACCTCGTCGCCGGGATGCAGCACCACCAGCTCCGGATGCCGCACGTAGACGCCACCATCGGATAGATCACGGGTCTGCGCGAAGACTTCGCCAAAGGCCGGATGCGCAATGCGGATGCGGCACTTCATGTTGGTACGCGGATGCTGTCTCTGGTTTTGCATGCGCTCGTCCCTGTTGTTGTTGTTTGAGCCTGATCAGTACCAGCGCTTCTCGCCGGCGGGGCGTTTCTTGAAGCGCTTCATGGTCCACATGTACTGGCTGGGATAGGCGCGCACATACTTCTCGATCATTGCGCTCATCGCCGCTACGCCAGTTTCCGCATCTTCGCTGTACATCCCTTCGGGCGCGGCCTCGAGGACGACTTTGTAGCCCGAACCGTCCTCCAGACGCAACGCATGAAGGAACACCCCAACCGCCTTGCCACCGGCGAGCATGCCGGGCACGAACTTGCTGGTCAGCGCCTGGATGGCGAAGAAGGGCACGAAGATGCCACTGCCTTCGCTCGGCTCGGGGTCCGCCGGAATACCGACCGCACCACCGCGCCGAACCTCCTTGATGACGCTGAGAATGCCTTCCCTGGTCGAGGGCGCGACGCGATTGCCCAGCTGCACACGCTGTTGCCGCAGCAGATCGTCCACCGCCTTCAGTTTCGGCGGTCGGTAGAAGATGATCGGCTTGCATTGCGCGCAGTAGAAATGATTGAGCACTTCCCAATTGCCCAGGTGACTGGTGATGCCGACAACGCCCTTGCCCGAGGCCAGCGCCGCTTGCAGCACGTCCAGGCCTTCGACTTCGCGGACCAGTTTCAGGGTCTTTTCCGCCGGCCAGATCCAGGCGCAGGCGCTTTCGGTGAAGGTCATGCCGGTTTCACGCAGGGTGCGCCCGAGCAGGGCGTCGAGTTCCGCCGGGCTCAGCTCGGGGAAGCACTTGTGCAGGTTGATTCGCGCGACGTCCCGCGAGCGGTTCGGCAGCTTCCACATCAGCCAGCCGATCATCGAGCCCAGGCCCTGGACCATGCGCCAGGGCAGTCGAGCGAACAGTCGCAGGGAGCCGACGACGATGGCACCTTTGAGCTTTTCCACACCGCACTCCGAAATTTTCAGGTTGCCTAGTCTACCTGCAACCGTCGCCAGCTTTCAGGCGCAGCGGCGGCAACGACGCACATCCTGGCAGCGCAACCATGCAGCGTTTCAAGCATCTCCGGCCAGCTCGGCGTGGCGCTCGCAATAGGTCAGGTGGTCCATGACCATGCCGCAGGCCTGCATGTAGGCGTAGCAGATGGTCGGGCCGACGAAGCTGAAGCCGGCCTTCTTCAGCGCGCGGCTCATCGCCTCGGCCTCGGGGGTGACCGCCGGCACCTGATCGATGCGCTCGAAGCGGTTGACCTTCGGCTCGCCGTCGACGAACGACCAGACGAAACCCCCCGGATCCTCCAGCTGCAACCAGGCGCGGGCATTCTGCCGCGCCGCCTTGAGCTTGAGACGGTTGCGGATGATGCCGGGGTCCAGCATGCGCTCGTCGATCTCGGCATCGCTCATGCGCGCCAGGCGTTCGGCATCGAAACCGAACAGTACCTGCCGGTAGCGCTCGCGCTTGCGCAACACGGTGATCCAGGAGAGCCCGGCCTGAAAGGCTTCGAGCAAGAGGAATTCGAACAGTACCTGCGGATCGCGGGCCGGTACGCCCCATTCGCGATCGTGGTAGTCGATGTACAGCGGGTCCGTGCCGCACCAGGCGCAACGTGGCATTTGGTCTCCTTGCGCAGGCCTCGTCCGATGGCCGAAACCATCGCAAGCGCGACCATGCGGGGGGTATACTTCGAGGCTTTCTGTCGAAGCCCAGCACAGGTGAAATTTTGAGCCAGACTACGCCTGCCGTGCGCACCTTCCAAGACCTGATCCTCGCCCTGCAAAGCTACTGGGCCGAGCAGGGTTGCGTGGTCCTGCAGCCCTATGACATGGAAATGGGCGCCGGTACATTCCACACCGCCACCTTCCTGCGCGCCATTGGTCCCGAGACCTGGAACGCCGCCTATGTTCAGCCTTCGCGCCGCCCGGCCGATGGCCGCTATGGCGAGAACCCCAACCGCCTGCAGCACTACTACCAGTTCCAGGTGGTGCTCAAGCCCAACCCGGACAACATCCAGGATCTGTACCTGGAGTCGCTGCGCCGCATCGGCGTCGACACCTCGGTGCACGACGTACGCTTCGTCGAGGACAACTGGGAATCGCCGACCCTGGGCGCCTGGGGTCTGGGCTGGGAAGTCTGGCTCAACGGCATGGAAGTCACCCAGTTCACCTACTTCCAGCAGGTCGGCGGCGTCGAGTGCTATCCGGTCACCGGCGAGATCACCTACGGTCTCGAGCGCCTGGCCATGTACCTACAGGGCGTCGACTCGGTCTACGACCTGATCTGGGCCGATGGCCCGTTCGGCACCGTGACCTATGGCGATGTGTTCCACCAGAACGAAGTGGAGCAGTCGACCTACAACTTCGAGCACGCCAATGTGCCGAAGCTGTTCGAACTCTTCGATTTCTACGAGAGCGAAGCCAACCGGCTGATGGCCGCCGAGCTGCCGCTGCCGGCCTACGAGATGGTGGTCAAGGCCTCGCACACCTTCAACCTGCTCGATGCCCGTCGCGCCATTTCGGTCACCGCGCGCCAGCAGTACATCCTGCGCGTGCGCAGCCTGGCGCGTTCGATCGCCCAGAGCTACCTGCTGGCCCGGGCCAAACTCGGCTTCCCCATGGCCACCCCCGAACTGCGTGACGAAGTGCTGGCCAAGCTGGAGGCTGCAGAATGAGTGCACTGGATTTCCTCGTCGAACTGGGTACCGAAGAACTCCCACCGAAGGCGCTCGCCAAGCTGGCCGAAGCCTTCTGCGCCGGTATCGAGAAGGGCCTGAAGGACGCCGGCCTGGGCTTCGTCAAGACGCAGGCCTACGCCGCGCCGCGTCGCCTGGCGGTGCTGGTCGAGCAGCTGGCGACCCAGCAGCCGGACCGCAGCATCAACCTCGACGGTCCGCCGATGCAGGCTGCCTTCGACGCCGACGGTGAGCCGACCCAGGCCGCCCTGGGCTTTGCCCGCAAGTGCGGCGTGGATCTGGCCGAGATCGATCGTAGCGGACCGAAACTCAAGTTCAGCCGTACCATCGAAGGCCAACCGGCTGCCGAACTGCTGCCGGGTATCGTCGCGACCTCGCTGAACGATCTGCCGATCCCCAAGCGCATGCGTTGGGCCGCACGCAAGGAAGAGTTCGTCCGCCCGACCCAGTGGCTGGTGATGCTCTTCGGCGAGCAGGTAATCGATTGCGAGATCCTCGCCCAGCGCGCCGGGCGCGAATCCCGCGGCCACCGTTTCCACAGTCCGGGTCAGGTGCACATTTCCAAGCCGTCCAGCTACCTGGAAGACCTGCGCGGCGCCCATGTGATCGCCGACTTCGCCGAGCGCCGCGAGCTGATCGCCAAACGCGTCGAGCAGCTGGCAGCCGAGCAGAACGGCACGGCCATTGTGCCGCCAGCGCTGCTCGATGAAGTGACCGCGCTGGTCGAATGGCCGGTGCCGCTGGTCTGCTCGTTCGAGGAACGCTTCCTCGAAGTACCGCAGGAAGCGCTGATCACCACCATGCAGGACAACCAGAAGTACTTCTGCCTGCTGGACGCCAACGGCAGGCTGCTGCCGCGCTTCATCACCGTGGCGAACATCGAATCGAAGGACCCGGCGCAGATCGTTTCCGGCAACGAGAAAGTCGTACGCCCGCGCCTGACCGACGCCGAGTTCTTCTTCAAGCAGGACAAGAAGCAGAAGCTCGACAGCTTCAACGAACGCCTGAAAAACGTGGTATTCCAGGCCCAGCTCGGCACCGTGTACGACAAGGCCGAGCGCGTCTCGCGCCTGGCCGGGCTGATCGCCGAGCGTACCGGCGGCGACAAGCAGCGCGCCGCGCGCGCCGGCCTGCTCTGTAAGTGCGACCTGGCCACCGAGATGGTTGGCGAGTTCCCGGAAATGCAGGGCGTTGCCGGTTACTACTACGCGCTCAACGACGGCGAGCCGGAAGACGTAGCGCTGGCGCTGAACGAGCAGTACATGCCGCGCGGTGCCGGCGGCGAGCTGCCGAGCACACTCACTGGCGCAGCTGTGGCCGTGGCGGACAAGCTCGACACCCTGGTCGGGATCTTCGGCATCGGCATGCTGCCGACCGGCTCCAAGGATCCCTACGCCCTGCGCCGCGCCGCCCTTGGCGTGCTGCGCATCCTCATCGAGAAGCAGCTGGACCTGAATCTGGTCGAGGCAGTGAACTTCGCCATCGACCAGTTCGGTACGCAGGTCAAGTCGGCCGGCCTCGCCGATCAGGTCCTGGAGTTCATCTTCGATCGCCTGCGTGCGCGCTACGAGGACGAAGGCGTCGACGTCGCTGCCTACCTCTCGGTGCGTGCCGTGCAGCCTGGTTCGGCGCTGGATTTCGACCAGCGCGTGCAGGCCGTGCAGGCGTTCCGCACATTGCCGGAAGCGGCGTCCCTGGCTGCCGCCAACAAGCGCGTCTCCAACCTGCTGAGCAAGTTCGATGCGAAGCTGCCGGAAGCGGTAGAGCCACGCTGGTTCGACAACGCCACCGAGTTCTCGCTGTACTCGGCGATTCAGCAGGCCGAGCAGGCGGTACAACCGTTGGCCGCCGCGCGTCAGTACCGCGAAGCGCTGGAGCGTTTGGCGCACCTGCGTGGCCCGGTGGATGCCTTCTTCGAGGCGGTGCTGGTAAATGCCGAAGACGCTTCGGTGCGCGCCAACCGTTATGCCTTGCTGGCCCGGCTGAGAGGACTGTTCCTTGGCGTTGCCGATATTTCCGCACTTGGCTAAGCCCGTGAAGCTGATCGTGCTGGACCGCGATGGGGTAATCAACGAGGACTCCGACGAGTACGTGAAGTCGCTGGAGGAGTGGATCCCCATTCCCGGGTCGCTGGAAGCCATCGCGCGGCTGTGCAAAGCCGGCTGGACGGTGGCGGTTGCCACCAACCAGTCCGGTGTCGCGCGCGGCAAGTTCGATCTGAGCACCCTCGGCGACATGCATTTCAAGATGCAGCAGCTGGTGATGGAGCAGGGCGGGCGCATCGACCTGATCGTGCACTGCCCACACGGCCCGGACGACGGCTGCAACTGCCGTAAGCCGAAGCCTGGAATGTTCCGCAGCATCGCCGAGCATTTCGGCCTGGCGGACCTGAAGGGTGTACCGGTAGTAGGCGACAGTCACCGCGATCTGCACGCCGGCATGCTGCTCGGCGGCGTGCCTTATCTGGTCAGGACCGGCAAAGGCCTGCGCACCCTGGAGGGCACTCTGCCGCCGGGCACTCAGGTCTTCGATGACCTTGCCGCCGTTGTCGATCATCTACTCGAGAGTTCTCGATGAGCCTCCTGTTACCCGTTCGTATCGCCCTGTTCTACTTCATGCTGGCGTTCACCGCGTTCGCCTGGTGCCTGGTGAGCCTGGTGTTCGCCCCGTTCATGGCGTTCCGCGCGCGCTATCGCTTCGTGGTACAGAACTGGTGTCGCTGCGCCGTGTGGCTGGGCAAGACGCTGGTTGGCCTGCGCTACGAGGTGCATGGCGCGGAGAATGTGCCGGCGCGTCCCTGCGTGATCCTGGCCAAGCACCAGAGCACCTGGGAAACCTTCTTTCTCTCGGCCTATTTCGAGCCGCTGACTCAGGTGCTCAAGCGTGAGTTATTGCGGGTGCCGTTCTTCGGCTGGGCGATCATGCTGCTCAAGCCGATCGCCATTGATCGCGACAACCCCAAGGCGGCGCTGCGCCAGGTCGCCAAGCAGGGTCACGAGCGTCTGGAGCAGGGCGCCTGGGTGCTGATCTTCCCGGAAGGCACCCGCGTACCAGTGGGTGAACAGGGCAAGTTCTCCCGCAGCGGCGCGGCCCTGGCAGTCAACGCCGGTCTGCCAGTGCTGCCCATCGCGCACAACGCCGGCATGTTCTGGCCGAAGGCCGGTTGGGGCAAGCGTCCCGGCACCATCCAGGTGGTGATCGGCCCGGCCATGTTCGCCGACAGCGAAAGCCCGCGGGCCATCGCCGAGCTCAATCAACGCGCCGAAGATTGGATCAACGCGCAAGTCAGCCAGCTCGAAGCTCAGGGTCGCCCGACCCTCTGATCACTACGCTGAGGCAGGACAGGGACGCCCGCCTCAGCTTCACGAGTCCCCTATGCAGCAAATACCCAACCACCAGCTGGTCGCCGAATGGCTGCGCCTGCTGGACGGCTATCCTGCCGAAGCGGCTATCGCACTGCAGGCCGTTGCCGAAGAAAAGAGCGCCGAGCTGGCCGAGCATTTCTATTCCCAGATGCTTGCCGATCCCCATTCGGCCAGCTTCCTGTCCCACGATCAGGTGAAGAACCGCCTCGGCAAATCGATGCAGAAGTGGATCGTCACGGTATGTTCGTCGACGGCCCATAGCGACCTCGACGCCGTCATCGACCTGCAGCGCAAGGTCGGCGACATCCACGCCCGCATCGAGATTCCGGTCAGCCTGGTGCTGCGCGGCTCCCGCTCGCTCAAGGGCCGCCTGCGCCAGTTGCTGGAACAGCGCGATCTCGCCGAGCCAGTGCGACGCAAAGCGGCCCGCATGGGTTCCGACCTGATCGACCTGGCGGTGGAGATCATCTGCTTCGCCTATTCCCAGTCTCATGATCGCAACTCCCGCGCCGAGGAGGCCTATCGGCTGTTCTCCGTCTCGCAGAACATCGGCGTCGAAAAAGAGCGACAGCGCGCGGCACTGCTCGATTGGGAGAATCAGCTGATGTTCGACCTGGCGATCGGCAACCTGACCGGCGCGCTGCCGCAGCTGGCGGGTTCCGAGTTCGGCCTGTGGTTCCGCCACAAGGCCTCCCACGCGTTCCAGGGTTCACCGGAAAGCGCCAGTATCCTCGACTATATCGAGCGCATCGATCAGGAGCTCAAAGCCATTGGCGGGCTGCAGGACGCCAGTGCGCGGCTGGGCAAGCTGCATCAGATCCGCGAACAGACCCGCTCGATCAAGTTTTTGCTCGACAGCCTGTTCGAACAGGCCAACGACCTGGAGGCCGGCCGAGACGTGCTGACGCGGCTACTCAACCGCAAGTTCCTGCCGGTGGTGATGGCCAAGGAAGTGCTTTACGCGCGCCAGTCGAACAACACCTTCGGCGTGCTCGCCATCGATGTCGACCACTTCAAGCGCATCAACGACACCCATGGCCATGACGGCGGTGACCAGATTCTGCAGCAGGTCGGTGCGCTGCTGGCCAGCAACACCCGCGGTGGCGACTATGCGTTCCGCCTGGGCGGCGAAGAGTTCCTGCTGGTACTAGTGGACATAGATGCCAACAAGGCGTTTGCCGCGGCAGAGAAGTTGCGCGAGCGCATCGCCCGTGAGCAGTTCCGTCTATCCAATGGAGCAGTTCTGCAGGTCACCGTCAGCATCGGTATGGCAGTGCATGACGGCCATCCGGATTACGAACGTCTGCTGCAACAAGCCGATCAGGCGCTGTATCAGGCAAAACACGAAGGGCGCAATCGCTGCGTGCTTCACAGTCCGGCGCTCGCCTAGCAAACGGCACGCAATGAAAAAGGGGAGCAACCTCGCGGCTGCTCCCCTTCTTTATTGCGCTTCGATTCAGGCCGGCGCGGACGACCGGATCAGGTGATCGAAGGCGCTCAGCGAGGCCTTGGCGCCTTCACCGACGGCGATCACGATCTGCTTGTACGGCACCGTGGTCACGTCACCGGCGGCGAACACGCCGGGGATGCTGGTCTGGCCCTTGGCGTCGACGATGATCTCGCCGAAGCGCGACAGCTCCAGGGTGCCCTTGAGCCACTCGCTGTTGGGCAGCAGGCCGATCTGCACGAAGATGCCTTCCAGCTCGACGTTGTGCAGCTCGTCGCTGGTACGGTCCTTGTAGACCAGGCCGGTGACCTTCTGGCCGTCGCCCTTGACCTCGGTGGTCTGCGCCATCTTCAGCACGCGGACGTTGGGCAGGCTGTTGAGC
>Ga0209232_1000012_pt1 | contig 142328 bp, 122 predicted proteins | sample ETNvirenome_2_60_FD_184066 | JGI IMG/M metagenome (GOLD analysis project Ga0209232, IMG submission 184066) | Marine viral communities from the Pacific Ocean - ETNP_2_60 (SPAdes) (version 2) | ecosystem: Environmental > Aquatic > Marine > Oceanic | place: Pacific Ocean | collected 2013-06-22 | reverse complement strand
GGATTTCTCGCCGTCATCGAGGGACGCGACGATCTCGAAGGGCTGGGTGACCTTCTCCAGGTAGGCTTTCAACTGGGTCTTGAGATTGGTGTCCAACATTGGCAACTGTCCTCGTGAACTATGGTGGCCCGGAGGGCTCGGTAAGGTAATTAATCTCGAATGAAGCAACCTTACGCCGGAGAGGGACTATTTCGAAATTGATTAAAACAGTCAGTTCGATTTAGACAGCCTATCCCTAAAAACAAAAACCCCGACCTTGTGAGTCGGGGTTCTGTTTTGTTGCCTTGGTCTGGAACGGCGGCGGATCAGAAGTCCAGATTAGACACTGCCAGAGCGTTGGTTTCGATGAAGTCGCGGCGCGGTTCAACTGCATCGCCCATCAGGGTATTGAAGATCTGATCTGCACCAATGGCATCTTCGATCGTCACTTTCAACATGCGCCGTACGTTTGGATCCATGGTGGTTTCCCACAATTGATCCGGGTTCATCTCGCCCAGTCCCTTGTATCGCTGAACGCTGTGGCGGCGCGTGCCTTCGGTCATCAACCATTCCAGCGCTTGCTTGAAGGTGGATACCTGCTTTTTGCGCTCACCGCGCTGAACATAGGCTCCCTCTTCGAGCAGGCTGTTCAGCTTCTCACCGAGAGCAGTTACCGTCCGGTAATCGTTGCTGGCGAAGAAATCACGGTTGAAGGTGATGTAGCTGGCCAGGCCGTGGGAGCTAATCTCGACTTCCGGCAGCCACAGGTGGCGCTCTTTGTCTTCACGCAAGCTGACGTTGTAGATCAAACCGGAGCGTTCACCGACCTTGAGTTGTGCGCTGTACTGCTCCAGCCAGGCCTGCATCGCGGCGTGATCGGCCAACTGCTCTACTGAAACACGCGGCAGGTAGATGAAGTGCTCAGTCAACTCCAGTGGATACAGACGCGATAGGCGCTGCAGAGTTTTCATCACCGTACGGTAATCGTTGACCAGCTTCTCCAGCGCTCCACCAGAAAGGCCTGGGGCATGCTCATTGACGTGCAGGCTGGCGTCTTCCAGGGCCGACTGGGTGAGGTATTCCTCCATCGCCTCGTCGTCCTTGATGTACTGCTCCTGCTTGCCACGCTTGACCTTATAGAGCGGCGGCTGGGCGATATATACATAGCCGCGCTCGATCAGCTCAGGCAGCTGACGGAAGAAGAAGGTCAACAACAGCGTCCGGATGTGCGAACCGTCGACGTCGGCGTCGGTCATGATGATGATGTTGTGATAGCGCAGCTTGTCGATATTGTACTCTTCACGCCCGATACCACAGCCCAGAGCGGTAATCAGGGTGCCCACTTCCTGGGATGAGATCATCTTGTCGAAACGCGCCTTCTCGACGTTAAGGATCTTGCCCTTGAGCGGCAAAATTGCTTGAGTCTTGCGGTTACGACCTTGCTTGGCCGAGCCACCCGCGGAATCACCCTCCACTATGTAGAGTTCGGAAAGCGCGGGATCCTTTTCCTGGCAGTCAGCAAGTTTGCCCGGCAGGCCGGCGATATCCAGAGCGCCTTTACGACGGGTCATTTCCCGAGCCTTGCGCGCAGCCTCGCGAGCACGGGCGGCATCGATCATCTTGCCGACCACGGCCTTGGCCTCGCCCGGATGCTCGAGGAGGAAATCACCGAAGTACTTGCCCATCTCCTGTTCCACGGCCGTTTTCACTTCCGAGGAAACCAGTTTGTCCTTGGTCTGCGAGCTGAACTTAGGATCCGGAACCTTCACCGAAATAATCGCAGTCAGGCCTTCGCGGGCATCGTCGCCGGTAGTGGCGATCTTGTGCTTCTTGGCCAGGCCTTCCTGCTCGATGTAGGAATTCAGGTTTCGCGTCAGCGCGGAGCGGAAGCCGGCCAGGTGAGTACCGCCGTCACGCTGAGGAATATTGTTGGTAAAGCAGAGAATGTTCTCGTTAAAGCTGTCGTTCCACTGCAGCGCCACCTCGACACCAACGCCGTCGTCACGCTGAACGTTGAAGTGAAACACCTCGTTGACGGGTGTTTTGTTTGTGTTCAGGTAAGCAACGAACGCGCTCAGGCCGCCCTCGTACTTGAACAGCTCTTCCTTGGCGGTACGCTCGTCCCGCAGGACGATACCGACACCCGAGTTCAGGAATGACAGTTCGCGCAGACGCTTGGCCAGAATATCCCAGCTGAAATGGATGTTCTGGAAGGTCTCGGACGACGGCTTGAAGTGAATCTGTGTACCCGAGGTATCAGTTTCACCTACCGGAGCCAAAGGTGCCTGGGGCACGCCATGACGGTAGAGCTGTTCCCAGACCTTGCCCTCGCGGCGGATGGTCAGCATCAACTCCTCGGACAGCGCATTGACCACCGAAACACCTACGCCGTGCAGGCCTCCGGATACCTTGTAGGAGTTGTCATCGAACTTACCGCCGGCGTGCAGCACGGTCATGATGACCTCTGCCGCCGAAACACCTTCCTCATGGATATCCACCGGAATGCCGCGACCGTTGTCGCGAACGGTGATGGATTCATCGGTATGGATGGTGATGGAGATGTCGCTGCAATGCCCGGCCAGCGCTTCGTCGATCGAGTTATCGACGACCTCGAAGACCATGTGATGCAAACCGGTGCCGTCGTCGGTATCGCCGATGTACATGCCAGGACGCTTGCGCACTGCATCAAGGCCTTTGAGTACCTTGATGCTCGACGAATCGTACGTGTGGTTTTCGCTCATGCCTTCACTCCCGAGGGGCCGTGGATCTGGGTAATTTGCCCATGTTCCACGTGAAACATTGAGACTGGCGTCTGTTCATGCCAGCCTTCTTGCAAAATGGATGAATCTACGCAGGTGATAAACACCTGACAGTTAAGTTGCTCAAGCAACTTGCACAGCGCCAACCTATGTTGGGCGTCCAATTCGGACGGCAGGTCGTCGACAAGATAGATGCACTGACCGCGCTTGGTTTCGCTAACCAGATGGCCCTGAGCAATACGCAATGCACACACCACCAATTTCTGCTGGCCGCGCGACAGCACTTCAGCCGCGTTGTGATTGGCAACCTTTAATCGCAGATCCGCACGCTGCGGCCCGGATTGGGTGTGCCCTAATGACCTATCCCGTTCCAACGAAGACGCCAGCACATCGGCCAAGGAGCGGTCTTTATCCCATCCCCTGTAATAACTCAGCTTCAGGCCGTCCAAGTCGAGCAAAGCCGCGAGGGTCGATTCAAATACGGGTTTAAGTGCCTGAATATAGGCCCGTCGATATCCGTCAATTTCATCACTTGCCAGCGTCAGTTCCCGGCTCCAGGCCGCATCCGAAGCGCCGTCCAGTGTACCATGCCGCAGCCACGAGTTCCGTTGCCGGAGCGCCTGCTGCATGCGCAACCAGGCTGGCATGAACCGATGTTCCACGTGGAACACGCCCCAATCAAGAAACTGCCTACGTAATTTCGGTGCGCCTTCGAGAAGGCGGAAACTATCTGGATTGATCAGTTGCAAAGGCAGCGTATCGGCAAGCTCCGCGGCTGACCTGACCCCTTGCCCGTCGATACGGATCCGGACGTCACCGCTACGATCCCGGGAAACTCCCAACGCACGACTGTACTGATCTGGCAGATCAACTTGACCAAAAACGGTGCACGCTGATTGTTCATAGGTGATGACGGGGTTCAGCCGAATGCTACGAAACGAGCGCGCCAGCCCGAGCAGGTGAATGGCTTCGAGCAGGCTGGTTTTTCCGCTACCGTTATCGCCGAAGAGGATGTTGATTCGAGAGGAGGGAGATAGCGTCACCGGGTGCAGATTGCGGACCCCGGTGACGGAAAGGCGACTGAGGGACATGAAGCTGGTTTACAGACGCATCGGCATCACGACATATGCGGAATCGTCGTTATCGAATTCCTGAACCAGAGCACTGCTGTTCGCGTCAGACAGAATCAGACGCACCTGTTCGGTGGTCATCACGCCCAGCACATCGAGCAGATAGCTGACATTGAAACCGATCTCCAACGAACTGCCGTTGTAGTCGACCGCAACCTCTTCCTCAGCTTCTTCCTGTTCGGGGTTGTTCGCCTGAATCTTCAACAGCCCACTTTCCAGCTGCAGACGAATGCCGCGGTACTTTTCGTTGGAGAGAATCGCCGTGCGACTGAACGCTTCACGCAGCAACTGACGATCTCCCACCACAAGCTTGTCACCACCACGCGGCAGCACGCGCTCATAGTCCGGGAACTTGCCGTCCACCAGCTTGGAGGTGAAGGTGAACTCGCCAGTGGTGGCGCGAATATGGTGCTGGCCCAGAACGATGCTGACCTCGGCGTCCTGATCATTGAGCAGCCGCGCGAGCTCGAGGATACCCTTACGCGGCACGATGACCTGATGCCGATCGGGTTGCTCGATCCCCGCCTGCATCGAGCACATCGCCAGGCGGTGGCCGTCCGTCGCTACCGCGCGCAGCATTCCGCTTGAAACTTCGATGAGCATACCGTTGAGGTAGTAGCGAACGTCCTGCTGCGCCATGGCAAAGCTGCTGCGCTCGATCAGCTTGCGCAGCTTGCCCTGTTCGACGGTGAAGGAAAGCGAACCTGGGCCTTCTTCAACCGTAGGGAAGTCATTGGCCGGCAAAGTTGAAAGGGTAAAGCGGCTGCGCCCGGACTTGATAACAACCTTCTGATCATCGAGACGGATATTGATCAGCGCATCGCTCGGCAGGCTCTTGCAAATGTCCATGAGTTTGCGCGCCGGAACGGTGATCTCGCCTGGCTCGGCGGCCTCTTCAAGGGCAACACGGCCGACCAGTTCGACTTCGAGATCGGTACCGGTCAGCGACAATTGCTGTCCTTGCACCACAAGCAGTACGTTGGACAGCACCGGCAAGGTCTGACGGCGCTCAACGACGCCAGCAACCAGCTGCAGGGGTTTCAACAGGGCTTCGCGCTGAATGGAGAAATGCATGGTCTGGTCCCTTGCCTATAGATTAGGTCGCACTCAGGTTGTCAAAGTTCGCAGCAAATTCTTGTAATCTTCACGTATATCCGCGTCAGTTTCCCGTAGTTCGGCGATCTTACGGCAAGCATGCAGAACCGTGGTGTGATCCCGCCCACCGAACGCGTCGCCAATTTCAGGGAGGCTGTGGTTGGTCAGCTCCTTGGACAGGGCCATGGCCACCTGCCGCGGTCGGGCGACCGATCGCGATCGCCGCTTCGACAGCAAGTCGGAGATCTTGATCTTGTAGTATTCGGCCACGGTGCGCTGGATATTGTCGACGCTGACCAGTTTATCCTGCAACGCCAGCAAGTCCTTCAGCGATTCGCGAATCAGTTCGATCGTGATATCGCGCCCCATGAAGTGAGCATGGGCGATGACCCGCTTCAGCGCTCCTTCGAGTTCACGGACGTTCGAACGGATCCGCTGGGCAATGAAGAAAGCCGCGTCGTGGGGCAGGTCCACCTTTGCCTGGTCCGCCTTCTTCATCAGGATCGCTACACGAGTCTCAAGCTCGGGCGGCTCGACGGCAACGGTCAGACCCCAGCCAAAACGCGATTTCAGACGTTCCTCAAGGCCGTCGATTTCCTTGGGATAGCGGTCACTGGTGAGGATGACCTGCTGGCCACCTTCGAGCAGCGCGTTGAAGGTGTGAAAGAACTCTTCTTGCGAACGCTCTTTTTTGGCGAAGAACTGGATATCGTCGATCAGCAGCGCATCGACCGAGCGATAGAAGCGCTTGAACTCGTTGATGGCATTGAGCTGCAGTGCCTTGACCATATCGGCCACGAAGCGCTCGGAGTGCAGGTAAACCACTTTGGCGTTGGGGTTCTTCTTCAGCAGGTGATTACCCACTGCATGCATCAGGTGAGTCTTACCCAGGCCAACACCGCCGTACAGAAAAAGCGGGTTGTAGCCATGCTTGGGATTGTCGGCAACCTGCCAGGCAGCGGCTCGTGCCAACTGGTTGGATTTGCCCTCGACGAAATTTTCGAAGGTAAAGGTCCGGTTCAGGTAGCTGGTGTGCTTGAGCCCACCCTCGACCTGCACGGCACGCTCGACACGCGGCTGCTCGGGTTCACTGGTGTCAGCCGACAACGGCTCGAAGCGTGGCGCCTGCATGGCCGGCGCAGGCGCGCTTACTGCCATTTGCTGTGGCTGAGCACGTGCAGCAGCAGCCGAAGGAAGAGCGGCGGATGACGTCCGTTTACTGCCTATAAGGAGAGAAAGCGCCGGAGCGATTCCGCTTGAACGCTCCGACAGTAGTTCCAACAATCGGGAAAGGTACTTTTCGTTGACCCAGTCGAGCACGAAGCGATTGGGCGCATAGACGCGCAGCTCATCACCATCGCCTTCCACCTGTAGTGGACGAATCCATGTGTTGAATTGCTGAGCAGGCAGTTCATCGCGCAAAAGCTCAACACACTGCTGCCAAAGTTCCACCGACACGGAAGCTCCTATCGACTCAGTCGAGGTAAGACGGCGGCCATTGTAACGGCGCGCCCTCAGGTTATCCACAACAAACCTGAAGCGCAGGACGGAATACCCTAGGTCTGGTCACCCACTCAATGCATGGAAAAGCATTGTCGCCAAGTCTGTTGATAAATACCCCTGAGGGCAGTGGTCAAGCCTGTTCAAAAGCGCTGATTAACACCGCCTGTGGATATCTCACGTTTTAATCCCCAGCTTGCGCAGAGCCTCTGCACGGGGTGAACACCGCTTTCGCACCAGGTTTTCATTCGCGGGAGTGCCCGTCCCCTAAGGTCTGTAGCCATCTATCCACAGAAAAGGTGCTGCACATATATAAGCATTACATCTTAAGAGCTTATATTTCTTTTCCTCTTATTTTTTCATCCATGCAGGGCTGGTTGGAAATTGACCTGGCTCGATAGCTTCTCTACAATCGCCGGTCTCTTAAAAGGGGGCCATTCCGGCCCGCAATGGATCACCAGGTAAACGCACCATGAAACGCACTTTCCAGCCCAGCACCATCAAGCGCGCTCGTACTCACGGTTTCCGTGCACGTATGGCCACCAAGAACGGTCGTCAGGTTCTGTCGCGTCGTCGCGCCAAAGGCCGTAAGCGTCTGACCGTCTGATATCGGAACAGGTAGTGAGTCGGGGCTTCGGCCGGGAAAAGCGTCTGCTGACTCCCCGCCAATTCAAGGCAGTCTTCGACTCCCCTTCCGGTAAGGTGCCTGGCAGGAACGTCCTGCTGTTGGCACGCGAGAACGATCTGCAACACCCCCGCCTTGGGCTGGTGATCGGCAAGAAAAGCGTCAAGCTCTCGGTCGAACGTAACCGCATCAAGCGGCAGATACGTGAGACCTTCCGCCATCACCAGTCGGATCTGGTGGGCTGGGACATCGTGATCATCGCCCGCAAGGGATTGGCTGATCTGGACAATCCCGAACTGGCGAAACAATTCGCCAAGCTCTGGAAGCGACTGTCACGCAGCCCATCCAAGACCGCCGTCGAACCTGGAGCCGCCAACAGCACCCATGCGTAAATTGGCCATCGCTTCGATCAGGGTCTACCAGTACGCCATCAGTCCGATGATGGCCAGTCACTGCCGTTTCTATCCAAGCTGCTCCTGCTATGCACTCGAGGCCATCGAAACTCATGGCCTGCTGCGTGGCGGCTGGCTGAGCCTGCGCAGATTGGGGCGCTGCCATCCGTGGAATCCCGGTGGCTACGATCCCGTGCCTTCTCATAACACTTCCAATTCATCTCCGATGGCCGAGTAACCATGGATATCAAACGCTCGATACTGCTCGTCGCTCTAGCAGTCGTTGCCTACCTGATGGTTCTTCAATGGAATCAGGACTACGGTCAGGCAGCCCTGCCGACCGAGACCGCGCAAAGCCAGCCGGGCGTACCGGCTCTTCCGGATAGCCCCGCGGCCAACAGCGAAGGCACCTCTGGCGATGTGCCCGCGGTTGCCGGCCAGCAACAGGCCAGTGCCCTGCCGGCTAATGCGCCGAGCAGCCAGCTGATTCGTGTGCGCAGCGACGTGCTTGACGTGGCAATCGATCCGCGCGGTGGCGACATCGTCGAGCTGCATCTGCCGCAGTACCCGCGTCGTCAGGATCGTCCCGATGTGCCGTTCCAACTGTTCGAGCGTAGTGGCGAGCGAGTCTATGAAGCACAAAGCGGCCTGATCGGCGACGGCCCGGACAAGGCCAGCGGGCGTCCCCAGTACAGCAGTGAGAAAAGCGAGTACCAACTGGCCGAAGGTCAGGATCAGGTGGTCGTCGATCTGAAATACAATGCTGATGGCGTCAACTACATCAAGCGTTTCACCCTCGAGCGCGGTAACTATGCGCTGAAGGTGAACTACCTGATCGACAACCAGAGCGGTCAACCCTGGACCGGTTACCTGTTCGGTCAGCTCAAGCGCGACAACAGCGGCGATCCCTCCTCAAGCACCGCCACTGGCACCGCTACCTACCTTGGCGCTGCGCTGTGGACCAAGGACGAGCCGTATCGTAAGGTCTCCATGGGCGACATGGATGAAAGCAACCTGCGTGAAAGCGTGCAGGGTGGCTGGATCGCCTGGCTGCAACATTATTTCGTCACCGCCTGGATTCCTCAGCCGGGCGATACCAACCAGGTGCAGACGCGCAAGGATAGCCAGGGCAACTACATCATCGGCTTCACCGGCCCCGCCGTTACCGTACCTGCCGGCGCACAGGGCGAGACAGGCGCCACGCTGTATGCCGGCCCGAAGAGCCAGGACAAGCTGGAAGAACTGTCCCCCGGTCTGCGTCTGACCGTCGACTACGGCATCCTTTGGTTCATCGCTCAGCCGATCTTCTGGCTGCTGGAAAACATCCATGCGCTGCTGGGCAACTGGGGCTGGTCGATCATTGTTCTGACCATCGTCATCAAGCTCGCCTTCTTCCCGCTCTCCGCGGCCAGCTACCGGTCGATGGCGCGCATGCGTGCGGTGTCGCCGAAAATGCAGGCTCTGAAGGAACAGCATGGCGACGACCGCCAGAAGATGTCCCAGGCGATGATGGAGCTGTACAAGAAGGAAAAGATCAATCCGCTGGGCGGCTGCCTGCCGATCCTGGTGCAGATGCCGGTATTCCTGGCCCTGTACTGGGTCCTGCTGGAAAGCGTCGAGATGCGCCAGGCGCCCTGGATGTTCTGGATCACCGACCTTTCGATCAAAGACCCGTTCTTCATCCTGCCAATCATCATGGGCGTGACCATGTTCATCCAGCAGCAGCTGAACCCGACGCCGCCGGATCCGATGCAGGCGCGAGTGATGAAGCTGCTGCCGGTGATCTTCACCTTCTTCTTCCTCTGGTTCCCTGCCGGTCTGGTGCTGTACTGGGTGGTCAACAACGTCCTGTCCATCGCCCAGCAGTGGTACATTACCCGCAAGATCGAGGCCGCGGCGAAGCCCGCCTGACGCCTCAACCGCCAATGCAGAACGCCCCTTGATTGGGGCGTTCTGCTATCTGCCGTCCAGAAAGGAGGCCGCATGAATCCAGTTCGCGACACCATTGCCGCCGTCGCTACCGCGCCGGGGCGCGGAGGAGTAGGCATCGTTCGGGTATCAGGGCCACGGTCCAAGGCTATCGCCATTACCCTGACCGGCCGTGAGCCAACGCCGCGCCACGCACATTACGGTGCATTTCACGCAGACGACGGCGAGGTGATCGACGAAGGCCTGCTACTGTTCTTTCCGGGACCGCATTCGTTCACCGGTGAGGACGTACTCGAACTGCAGGGGCATGGCGGCCCGGTTGTCATGGATATGCTGCTGCAGCGCTGCGTCGAGCTCGGCGTTCGTCTGGCTCGGCCAGGCGAATTCAGTGAACGCGCATTCCTTAACGACAAGCTCGATCTGGCCCAGGCCGAGGCGATCGCCGACCTTATCGAAGCGAGTTCGGCGCAGGCCGCGCGCAATGCGGTGCGTTCGCTACAGGGCGAATTCTCTCGCCGCGTGCATCAGTTGACCGAAAGATTGATTCAGCTGCGTATCTATGTCGAAGCGGCGATCGATTTTCCCGAAGAAGAGATCGACTTTCTCGCCGATGGGCATGTCCTGGCACAATTGGATGCCGTGAAAGCCGAGTTATCCACAGTGCTGCGCGAAGCCGGGCAGGGCGCCTTGCTGCGCGACGGAATGACCGTGGTGATCGCAGGGCGCCCCAACGCCGGCAAGTCCAGTCTGCTCAACGCACTGGCGGGCCGTGAGGCCGCCATTGTCACTGATATTGCCGGCACCACCCGCGATGTCCTGCGCGAACACATCCTGATCGACGGCATGCCGCTGCATGTCGTCGATACCGCGGGCCTACGCGATACCGAAGATCAGGTCGAGCGGATCGGTGTGCAGCGCGCGCTCAGCGCCATCGGCGAAGCGGACAGGGTACTCCTGATGGTCGATGCCAGTGCGCCTGAGGCGCAGGACCCACTAGCCCTTTGGCCGGAGTTTCTCGAATCCAACCCTGCGCCGAACCGGGTGACGCTGATTCGGAACAAGGCTGACCTGAGCGGTGAGCCGATCTCGATTCGCTTCGACGACAACGGACAGGCAACCCTGAGCCTGTGCGCACGATCCGGCGAAGGTATCGAGTTGTTGCGCGAACACCTCAAGCAGTGCATGGGCTACGAGCAGACCGCTGAAAGCAGCTTCAGCGCCCGACGTCGCCATCTGGACGCACTGCGTCTGGCTGACCAGTACCTGGAGCATGGCCATGCCCAACTGACGTTGGCCGGCGCCGGTGAGCTGCTGGCAGAGGATCTGCGCCTGGCACAACAGGCACTCGGTGAGATCACAGGCGCGTTCAGCTCAGACGACCTGCTCGGGCGAATCTTCTCGAGCTTCTGCATCGGCAAATGACACTGCACGGGCGCTAACCACGCCCGCCCCCCTTTCATGCACAACGCTACGCTGAAAATTCATGGCGATGGCATTCGGCTGCCGAAAATTACCGCCATGAGCCCTGTGGAAAAGGCCGCCTAAGGGCAGTAGAAAAGTCATGGCGTAAGCTGGTGAAAAACCCTTCTGTGCATAAGATCAACTTTAATCCACAGGATGCTGACGGTATTCACACCGTCAGCGCCCAGCCGCAGCACAGGTTTATCCTTCGCCACAAGGAAGGCCTGCCGAGGGCTCCACGTGGTTATCCACAGAAATGAGCTTCACCATTTATAAACACATAAATAAGCTTCTTATATATTTCTTCTCTATTTCTAATGTTTATCCACTGACTCGCCTCCGCCAGATGGTTGGTCATTTTTTGCTCAGAGCCCTTCTTTAGCACTCGCTAAATCCCTATACTTCGCGGCTTCCCGAATTCCCATCTGAACAGGCACGAGGTGCGTGGTGGACTTCCCTTCCCGTTTTGACGTGATCGTTATCGGCGGCGGCCATGCCGGCACCGAGGCTGCGCTTGCAGCGGCACGCATGGGCGTGAAGACCCTGCTGCTCAGCCACAATGTGGAAACCCTTGGCCAGATGAGCTGCAACCCAGCCATCGGTGGCATCGGCAAGAGTCATCTGGTCAAGGAAATCGATGCGTTGGGTGGGGCCATGGCGATGGCCACCGACAAGGGCGGCATCCAGTTTCGCGTGCTCAACAGCCGCAAGGGGCCAGCCGTTCGAGCCACCCGAGCGCAAGCTGACCGCGTGCTCTACAAAGCTGCTATTCGTGACACTCTGGAAAACCAGCCGAACCTGTGGATATTTCAACAGGCGGCGGACGACCTCATCGTCGAGCAGGATCAGGTCCGGGGTGTCATGACCCAGATGGGCCTGCGTTTCCTCGCGGATTCCGTGGTGCTGACCACCGGGACCTTCCTCGGTGGACTTATCCACATTGGCCTACAGAACTACTCAGGCGGGCGCGCAGGCGATCCGCCTTCGATCGCCCTGGCTCACCGGCTGCGCGAGTTGCCGCTGCGCGTCGGTCGGCTGAAGACCGGTACGCCGCCACGTATCGATGGTCGTTCGGTGGATTTTTCTCTTATGACCGAGCAACCGGGCGACACACCGCTGCCGGTGATGTCGTTCATGGGCAATCGTGAGCAGCACCCGCCGCAGGTCAGCTGCTGGATCACTCACACCAACGCTCGAACGCACGAAATCATTGCCGCCAACCTCGATCGTTCGCCGATGTATTCCGGCGTGATCGAAGGCGTGGGGCCGCGCTACTGCCCGTCGATCGAAGACAAGATCCATCGTTTTGCCGACAAGGACAGCCATCAGGTCTTCCTTGAGCCCGAAGGCCTGACCACTCATGAGCTGTATCCCAACGGCATCTCCACCTCGTTGCCGTTCGATGTGCAGCTGCAGATCGTGCAGAGCATCCGTGGCATGGAGAACGCCCACATCGTGCGGCCGGGCTATGCCATCGAGTACGACTACTTCGACCCACGTGATCTCAAGTACAGCCTGGAGACCAAGGTGATCGGCGGGCTGTTCTTCGCCGGCCAGATCAATGGCACCACCGGTTACGAAGAAGCTGGTGCCCAGGGACTGCTCGCCGGAGCCAACGCTGCGCTGCGGGCGCAGGGCAAGGACAGCTGGTGTCCGCGCCGCGATGAGGCCTACCTAGGCGTGCTGGTCGATGACCTGATCACCCTCGGTACCCAGGAGCCCTATCGGATGTTCACCTCGCGTGCCGAATACCGGCTGATCCTGCGTGAGGACAATGCCGATCTTCGTCTGACCGAGAAGGGCCGCGAACTGGGTCTGGTGGACGATGCCCGCTGGGCTGCGTTCTGCGCCAAGCGCGAAGGTATCGAGCTCGAGGAGCAGCGCCTGAAGAGTTGCTGGGTTCGTCCCGGCACACCACAGGGCGATGCCATCGCCGAGCGTTTCGGCAGCCCGCTGGCCCGCGAGTACAATCTGCTCAATCTGTTGGCTCGTCCGGAAATCGATTACCAGAGCCTGATCGAACTGACCGGTGACGGTGCGCAGGATCCTCAGGTCGCCGAGCAGGTCGAGATCAAGACCAAGTACGCCGGCTACATCGAACGGCAGCAGGACGAGATCAAACGACTGCGTGCCAGCGAAAACATCGCCTTGCCGGAGAATCTCGACTACACGACGATTCCGGGCTTGTCGAAGGAGATTCAGCACAAGCTCGGTCAGGCAAGGCCTGAGACGCTCGGGCAGGCCTCGCGTATTCCGGGAGTCACTCCCGCTGCGGTGTCGCTGCTGATGATTCATCTGAAGAAGCGCAATGCCGGCCAGCAGCTGGAGCAGAGCGCCTGATGAGTCTGGTCAGCGAATCCCATGCCGCCGAACTCGTGCGCGGCGCCCAGGCGCTCGGTGTCGAGCTGAGTGAAGGGCAACAGCAGCAGTTGCTGGCCTACCTGGCACTGCTGATCAAGTGGAACAAGGCCTACAACCTCACCGCCGTGCGCGATCCCGACGAAATGGTTTCGCGACACCTGCTCGACAGCCTGAGCGTGGTGTCCTTCGTTGCCGAGTCCGGACAGACCTGGCTGGACGTCGGCAGCGGTGGTGGCATGCCTGGCGTGCCGCTGGCGATCATGTTTCCTGATCGCAGCTTCACGCTGCTGGACTCCAATGGGAAAAAAACGCGATTCCTGACGCAGGTGAAGCTGGAGCTGAAACTGGCCAACCTCGAAGTCGTGCACAGCCGTGTCGAGCAGTTCCAGCCGGCGGAAGCCTTCGACGGCATCACCTCGCGCGCCTTCAGTTCCCTTGAGGACTTCGCCAGCTGGACGCGGCATCTGGGCAATACCCAGACGCGCTGGTTGGCGATGAAGGGCGTGCAGCCGGACGACGAACTGCAACGGCTGCCCGCCGACTTCCGCCTCGATGCCTGTCACGTACTCAAGGTTCCCGGTTGCCAAGGCCAGCGCCATCTGCTGATACTGCGCCGCACTTCATGACCCGGACAGACACTGACCATGGCTAAAGTTTTCGCCATTGCCAACCAGAAGGGCGGTGTCGCCAAGACCACCACCTGCATCAACCTTGCGGCTTCGCTAGTTGCCACGCGCCGTCGCGTGCTGCTGATCGATCTCGACCCCCAGGGCAACGCCACCACTGGTAGCGGTGTGGACAAGCTCGGGCTGGAGTACTCGATCTACGACGTACTGATCGGCGAATGCAGCCTGGTGGATGCCATGCAGTTCTCCGAGCATGGCGGCTATCAGTTGCTGCCGGCCAATCGCGACCTGACCGCGGCGGAAGTGGCCCTGCTGAATCTGCCGGCCAAGGAAAAACGCCTGCGTGAAGCACTGGCACCGGTGCGGGAGAACTACGACTACATCCTCATCGATTGCCCGCCGTCGCTGTCGATGCTGACCATCAACGCGCTGGCTGCGTCGGACGGCGTCATCATTCCCATGCAGTGCGAGTATTACGCGCTCGAAGGGCTTACCGATCTGGTCAATTCGATCCAGCGTATCGGCCAGGCGCTCAACCCCAGCCTGAAGATCGAAGGCCTGCTGCGCACCATGTACGACCCGCGCAGCAGTCTGACCAACGATGTATCCGAACAGCTCAAGGCGCATTTCGGCGACAAACTCTACGACACCGTTATCCCGCGCAACGTCCGGCTCGCCGAGGCCCCCAGCCACGGCATGCCGGCGCTGGTCTACGACAAGCAATCCAAGGGCGCTCTGGCCTATCTGGCCCTGGCCGGTGAACTGTCGCGACGCCAGCGCCAGTCGGCGCGTGGCGCCCCCGCATAAGGACTACTCATGGCGACCAAGAAAAGAGGCCTAGGCCGTGGACTCGACGCCCTGCTCGGCGGCGCCAGCGTTTCGGCAATGCAGGAAGAGGCTGCGAAGGTCGATACCCGTGAACTCCAACACCTGCCGCTGGACCTGATCCAGCGCGGCAAGTACCAGCCGCGCCGCGATATGGACCCGCAGGCCCTGGAGGAGCTGGCCCAGTCGATCAAGAACCACGGCGTGATGCAGCCGATCGTGGTGCGTCCCGTCAGCGGTGGCCGTTTCGAGATCATCGCCGGTGAACGTCGCTGGCGTGCCAGCCAGCAGGCCGGGTTGGAGAAGGTGCCGGCGCTGGTTCGCGAAGTGCCGGACGAAGCGGCCATTGCCATGGCGCTGATCGAGAACATCCAGCGCGAAGACCTGAATCCGATCGAGGAAGCCGTCGCGCTGCAGCGCTTGCAACAGGAGTTCCAGCTGACCCAGCAGCAAGTTGCCGACGCGGTAGGCAAGTCGCGTGTCTCGATAAGCAATTTGCTGCGCCTGATTGCGCTGCCGGAAGAGATCAAGACGCTGCTGTCACACGGTGACCTGGAGATGGGCCACGCGCGAGCATTGCTAGGTCTGCCGGCGGAACAGCAGGTCGAAGGCGCGCGGCACGTTGTCGCACGTGGCCTGACCGTGCGCCAGACCGAAGCCCTGGTGCGTCAGTGGTTGAGCAGCAAGGAAACACCGAAAGCCGAAGTCAAGGTCGACCCGGACATCAGCCGTCTGGAGCAGCGCCTGGCGGAACGCCTGGGCTCTCCGGTGCAGATCAAGCACGGACAGAGAGGCAAAGGGCAGCTGGTGATTCGCTACAGTTCGCTGGATGAACTGCAGGGTGTATTGGCCCACATCCGCTGATACAAATTGTTTGTAGTGCCGGTCGGAAAATACTACCGGAGAGTTGAACCCTGGCTGGCCTGCTCCTATACTCGCCGCGCTTTTTTGACTGCGGACAATTATTTACGCGGCCTGCTACAGCGATGGAATTCAGGTGAACATACGCAACAGAACACCCTTCCATCGCCTTCCGGCATTTCGCGTATTGCTGATGCAGGCAATGGTCGTAGTAGTGACCGCTGTCTCATGTGGCCTGGTTTTTGGTATGGTCGCCGGCTACTCCGCGCTGTGCGGTGGTTTGATTGCGCTGTCAGCGAACGTGTATTTCGCGTACAAGGCCTTTCGTTACTTTGGCGCACGTTCGACTCAGGCGATCATCCAGTCGTTCTGGTCTGGCGAGATGGGTAAACAGATTCTGGCAGCAGCGCTTTTTGCGTTGGTGTTCGTGGGAGTGAAACCGCTGGAACCGATCGCCTTGTTTGCCGGCTATCTGCTGGTTCTGGGTGTCGGAGCAAGCGCGCTCCTGCTGATGAAAAACAATCCGAAGCATTGAGCATTGAGGCGTTTATGGCGAGTACCCCCGCTGAATATATCCAGCACCACCTGCAAAACCTCACCTACGGCAAGCTGCCGGCAGGTTACGAGCGTGCTGATGGCTCCGTTCTCGATCAGGCCACCTGGACCATCGCTCAGACGGGTCTGGAAGCTCGTGACATGGGCTTCATGGCGTTCCACCTGGATACCCTCGGCTGGTCGCTGCTGATGGGCGCCATCTTCATCCTGCTGTTCCGCAGCGCCGCCAAGTCCGCCACGACCGGTGTACCGGGCAAGCTGCAGAACTTCGTCGAGATGTGCGTCGAGTTCGTCGAAGGCGTGGTGAAGGACACCTTCCACGGCCGCAATGCTCTGATCGCTCCGCTGGCGCTGACCATCTTCGTCTGGGTGTTCCTGATGAACAGCCTGAAGTGGATTCCGGTCGACTACATCCCTGGGCTAGCCAGCCTGCTGGGCCTTCCGGCGTTCAAGATCGTGCCAACCGCCGACCCGAACGGTACCTTCGGTCTTTCGCTCGGCGTGTTCATTCTGATCCTCTTCTACAGCGTCAAGGTCAAGGGTTTCGGTGGCTTCAGCAAGGAGCTGGCGTTCACTCCGTTCAACCACTGGTCGCTGGTGCCGTTCAACCTGTTCCTCGAGATTCTCGGCCTGCTGACCAAGCCGCTCAGCCTCGCGCTGCGTCTGTTCGGCAACATGTATGCCGGTGAGGTGGTGTTCATCCTCATCGCTCTGCTGCCGTTCTACGTGCAGTGGACCCTGAATGTGCCTTGGGCGATCTTCCATATCCTGGTGATCCCGCTTCAGGCCTTCATCTTCATGGTACTGACGGTGGTGTACCTGAGCTCTGCCCATGAAGAACATCACTGAAAACCGCTAACGCTTTAACCGAAAAACCTTAACCCCCCTTAGCTTCAGGAGCTTTACATGGAACTCGTCTACATCGCCGCCTCTATCATGATCGGTCTGGGTGCCCTGGGCACCGGTATTGGCTTCGCCCTGCTGGGCGGCAAGCTGCTGGAATCCACTGCTCGTCAGCCTGAGCTGGCTCCCCAGCTGCAAACCAAAACCTTCCTGATGGCCGGCCTGCTCGACGCCGTGCCGATGATCGGCGTTGGTATCGCGATGTACCTCATCTTCGTTGTCGCCGGTTAATCACTTTCCGGTTTGAGATGGGGTTCGCCGGGCGAGCCCCGTCGCCGTGGAATGACTCCCGCGTTGAACGAGATAGCACGAGGTAAATCGCTGTGAACATTAACTTGACGCTGTTCGGTCAAACGCTCGCCTTCGCTATCTTCGTCTGGTTCTGCATGAAGCTCGTCTGGCCGCCAATCACGGCAGCCATGGCAGCGCGCCAGAAGAAGATCGCTGAAGGACTGGATGCGGCAGGCCGTGCGCAGCAAGACCTGAAACTGGCTCAGGACAAGGTGTCCAACACCCTCCGCGAGACCAAGGAGCAGGCAGCCCAGATCATCGAGCAGGCGAACAAGCACGCCAATGCGATCATCGAGGAAGCCAAGCAGCAGGCACGTGTCGAAGGCGAGCGACTGGTCGCCGGCGCCCGCGCCGAGATCGAACAGGAAGTGAACCGTGCCAGGGACCAACTGCGCAATCAGGTAGCGGCTCTTGCCGTCGCCGGTGCGGAGAAGATCCTGGAGTCCCAGGTGGACGCCAAGGTGCACAACGAGCTGGTCGAAAAACTGGCCTCCCAACTCTAAGCGAGGCAAGCGATGATCAATACCCAGACGCTTGCTCGGCCTTACGCGAAAGCCGCTTTCGAGTTTGCCAGCGCCGCAGGAACGACCGAGTCCTGGTCGAAAATGCTGAACCTGGCCGCCATCGCTGTTGAAGTCCCAGAAGTCGCAGCGTTGCTGAACGACCCCCGCCTGACCAGCGAAAGCAAGGTCCAGGGGCTGGTGCGTCTACTCGGTGACGACGCCGACGAAGCTTTCCGCAACTACGTCCAGACCCTTGGCGAGAACGATCGCCTGTCGGTACTGCCGACCGTGTGGGAGCTGTACGAGGACATCAAGGCGCAAGCCGAGAAAACGCTCGAGGCAGAAGTTGAAACCGCCTTCGAGCTCAGCAACGAGCAACTCCAAACTTTGGCTGCCGCCCTGTCGAAGCGGCTAGATCGCACCGTCAACCTCCAGCAGGCCGTGAATCCTGCGCTGATCGGCGGCGTGTTGATTCGCGCCGGTGATGTGGTTGTCGACGGTTCGGTCCGCGGCAAACTGAGCCAGTTGGCCGAATCGTTGAAATCCTGATTTGAGGGTCATGGCATGCAGCAACTGAATCCTTCCGAGATTAGTGAAATCATCAAGCAGCGCATCGAGAAATCGAATGTCGCTGCTCAAGCCCGTAATGAGGGCACCGTCGTCAGCGTTTCTGACGGTATCGTACGTATCTACGGTCTGGCCGACGTCATGTACGGCGAAATGATCGAGTTCCCTGGCGGCATCTTTGGTATGGCACTGAACCTGGAGCAGGACTCCGTAGGTGCCGTGGTTCTGGGTAACTACCTGGGCCTGACCGAAGGCATGAGCGCCAAGTGCACCGGCCGCATCCTTGAAGTTCCGGTTGGTCCGGAACTGCTGGGCCGCGTAGTCGACGCACTGGGTAACCCGATTGATGGCAAAGGCCCGATCAACGCTCAGGCAACTGACGCGGTCGAGAAGGTTGCGCCGGGCGTGATCTGGCGTAAGTCCGTCGACCAGCCGGTGCAGACCGGTTACAAGTCGGTCGACGCCATGATCCCGGTAGGCCGTGGCCAGCGTGAGCTGATCATCGGCGACCGTCAGATCGGCAAGACCGCCCTGGCCATCGACGCCATCATCAACCAGAAGAACAGCGGCATCCGCTGCGTTTACGTTGCCATTGGTCAGAAGCAGTCGACCATCGCCAACGTGGTTCGCAAGCTGGAAGAGCACGGCGCACTGCACAACACCATCGTTGTCGCTGCGTCCGCCTCCGAATCCGCTGCCCTGCAGTACCTGGCGCCTTACGCCGGTTGCACCATGGGCGAGTACTTCCGCGACCGCGGTGAAGACGCGCTGATCGTGTATGACGATCTGTCCAAGCAGGCCGTGGCGTACCGCCAGATCTCCCTGCTGCTGCGTCGTCCGCCGGGACGTGAAGCCTATCCGGGCGACGTGTTCTATCTCCACAGCCGTCTGCTGGAGCGTGCGTCGCGCGTTTCCGAAGAGTATGTCGAGAAGTTCACCAACGGTGCCGTAACTGGCAAGACCGGCTCGCTGACCGCTCTGCCGATCATCGAGACCCAGGCGGGCGACGTTTCCGCGTTCGTTCCGACCAACGTGATTTCCATCACCGATGGTCAGATCTTCCTGGAATCGGCCATGTTCAACGCAGGTATCCGTCCGGCCGTCAACGCCGGTATCTCGGTATCCCGTGTTGGTGGTGCTGCTCAGACCAAGATCGTCAAGAAGCTGTCCGGTGGTATCCGTACCGCTCTGGCTCAGTACCGTGAACTGGCTGCGTTCGCGCAGTTCGCTTCCGACCTCGACGAAGCGACCCGCAAGCAGCTGGAGCATGGTCAGCGCGTTACCGAGCTGATGAAGCAGAAGCAGTACGCGCCGATGTCCATCGCCGACATGTCCCTGTCCCTGTACGCCGCCGAGCGCGGTTTCCTGACGGACGTGGAAGTGGCCAAGGTTGGCGCCTTCGAGCAGGCCCTGATCGCCTTCTTCAACCGCGAGTTCGCCGATCTGATGGCGAAGATCAACGTGAAGGGTGACTTCAATGACGAAATCGACGCAGGCCTGAAGGCCGGTATCGAGAAGTTCAAGGCCACTCAAAGCTGGTAAGCCGCAGCGGGAGCCGTGAGGCTCCCGCCTGCTAACCCGATAGGTGTCAAATGGCAGGCGCAAAAGAGATTCGCAGCAAGATTGCGAGCATCAAAAGCACGCAGAAGATCACCAGCGCCATGGAAAAGGTGGCGGTCAGCAAGATGCGCAAGGCACAGATGCGCATGGCTGCCAGCCGCCCTTATGCGGAGCGGATCCGACAGGTAATCGGCCATCTGGCCTTTGCCAACCCGGAATACCGTCATCCGTTCATGGTAGAGCGTCCGGTCAAGCGTGTCGGCTACATCGTCGTGTCGACCGATCGTGGTCTTTGCGGTGGCCTGAACATCAACCTGTTCAAGGTCCTGATCAAGAACATGAAGGAGTGGCACGATCAGAAGGTCGAAGTCGACCTCTGCGTGATCGGCAACAAGGGCGCGAGCTTCTTCCGCAGCTTCGGCGGCAACGTCGTCGCAGCGATCGGCAACCTCGGCGAAGAGCCGTCGATCAATGATCTGATCGGCAGCGTCAAGGTCATGCTGGACGGCTTCCACGAGGGCCGTATCGATCGCTTGTACCTGGTATCCAACAAGTTCATCAACACCATGACCCAGAAGCCCACGGTCGACCAACTGCTGCCGCTGGCTGCAGATGAGAACGCCGAGCCGGTCAAGAAAGGTCAGTGGGACTACCTCTACGAGCCGGACGCCCAGCAGTTGCTGGATGCTCTGCTGGTACGGTTCATCGAGTCCCAGGCCTATCAGGCGGTAGTTGAGAACGGCGCAGCCGAACAGGCCGCGCGGATGATTGCCATGAAGAACGCAACCGACAACGCCGGTGAGCTGATCGGCGACCTGCAACTGGTCTACAACAAGGCCCGTCAGGCTGCGATCACTCAGGAAATTTCGGAAATCGTCGGCGGCGCTGCCGCGGTTTAAGAACGGTTCAAATATTCAGAGGAACCAAACATGAGTAGCGGACGTATCGTTCAAATCATCGGCGCCGTTATCGACGTGGAATTTCCGCGCGATCTGGTACCGAACGTCTATGACGCGCTGAAAGTTCAAGGCGCCGAGACCACCCTGGAAGTCCAGCAGCAGCTGGGAGACGGCATTGTCCGTACCATCGCCATGGGTTCGACCGAAGGCCTCAAACGTGGCCTGGACGTCGTCAACACCGGCACCGGTATCTCCGTACCGGTCGGCAAGCAGACCCTGGGCCGCATCATGGACGTCCTGGGTAACCCCATCGACGAAGCCGGCCCGATCGGCGAAGAAGAGCGCTGGACCATCCACCGCGCTGCTCCGTCCTACGCAGAGCAGGCTGGCGGCAATGAACTGCTGGAAACTGGCATCAAGGTTATCGACCTGGTTTGCCCGTTCGCCAAGGGCGGTAAGGTCGGTCTGTTCGGTGGCGCCGGTGTCGGCAAGACCGTAAACATGATGGAGCTGATCCGTAACATCGCGATGGAGCACAGCGGTTACTCCGTGTTCGCCGGTGTGGGTGAGCGTACTCGTGAAGGTAACGACTTCTATCACGAGATGAAGGACTCCAACGTTCTGGACAAGGTTGCCCTGGTTTACGGCCAGATGAACGAGCCGCCGGGAAACCGTCTGCGCGTTGCACTGACCGGCCTGACCATGGCCGAGAAGTTCCGTGACGAAGGTCGTGACGTTCTACTGTTCGTCGACAACATCTACCGCTACACCCTGGCCGGTACCGAAGTATCCGCGCTGCTGGGTCGTATGCCTTCCGCGGTAGGTTATCAGCCAACTCTGGCCGAAGAGATGGGCGTTCTGCAGGAGCGCATCACCTCCACCAAGAACGGCTCGATCACCTCGGTACAGGCCGTATACGTACCTGCGGACGACCTGACCGACCCGAGCCCGGCGACCACCTTCGCCCACCTCGACGCCACCGTCGTACTGTCGCGTGACATCGCCTCCCTGGGTATCTACCCGGCGGTCGATCCGCTCGACTCGACTTCTCGTCAGCTGGATCCGCTGGTGATCGGCCAGGAGCATTACGACACCGCTCGCGGCGTTCAGTACGTGCTGCAGCGCTACAAGGAGCTGAAGGACATCATCGCGATCCTCGGCATGGACGAACTGTCCGAGACCGACAAGCAGCTGGTATCCCGTGCTCGTAAGATCCAGCGCTTCCTGTCCCAGCCGTTCTTCGTGGCCGAAGTCTTCACTGGCTCGCCAGGCAAGTACGTTCCGCTGAAGGAAACCATCCGTGGTTTCTCCGGCATCCTCAATGGCGACTACGACCATCTGCCGGAACAGGCGTTCTACATGGTCGGCAGCATCGACGAAGCCATCGAGAAAGCCAAGAAACTGTAACTGGCGCGCCCGTTCGCGGGCGCCAACCAGCCTGACCGGCAGCTGCGGGTCAGGCTGATTACCGAGGCATGAACATGGCTATGACAGTGCATTGCGACATCGTCAGTGCGGAAGAAGAGCTGTTCTCGGGGCTGGTGGAAATGGTCGTCGCCCACGGCAACCTGGGTGACATCGGCGTTCTGCCGGGTCACGCGCCGCTGCTGACCGATCTCAAGCCGGGTCCGGTTCGAGTGATCAAGCAGGGTGGTGACGAGGAGATCTTCTACATCTCCGGCGGCTTCATCGAAGTGCAGCCGAACATGGTGAAGGTTCTCGCCGATACCGCTACGCGCGCCAAGGACATCGACGAAGCTGCCGCTCAGGCTGCCGTCAAAGCTGCCGAGAAGGCCCTGCACGAGAAGGGCGCGGAGTTCGATTACGGCTCCGCCGCCGCTCGCCTGGCCGAGGCCGCAGCCCAGCTGCGAACCATCGAGGCAATGCGCAAGAAGTACGGCCGACACTGATTGGCAAGCGACTTCATCGCGCACGAGTAAAAGGGTAGCCTTGGCTACCCTTTTTCTTTTTCTGCCATTTGTCGGCGCTGATACCAGCTGCACTCTGACGTACGGGTGAGCTGATGGGCCGATACCGCTCAGGAACCGCTTCATGTCTCTCGATATCGTCATTCTCGCCGCTGGCCAGGGCACGCGCATGCGTTCGGCGCTGCCCAAGGTTCTGCATCCGGTCGCCGGAAAATCCATGCTCGGGCACGTGATCGACACCGCGCGTGCATTGCAGCCGAAAAGCATCCAGGTGGTCATTGGCCACGGTGCCGAGCAGGTGCGCCAGCGACTGGCCGGCGATGATCTCGCCTTCGTCGTTCAGGCCGAGCAGCTGGGAACCGGCCATGCTGTAGCCCAGGCGTTGCCGAATCTGTCGGCCGAGCGCGTGCTGATCCTTTATGGTGACGTACCACTGATCGAAGCCGACACCCTGCAGCGGCTGTTGCAGAAGGTTGGGCCGGAGCAACTCGCGCTGCTGACGGTGAAGCTTGACGACCCAACCGGCTATGGACGCATCGTCCGCGACGCGCGCGGCGAAGTGCAGGCTATCGTCGAGCACAAGGATGCCAGCGACGAGCAGAAGGCGATCCGCGAGGGTAATACCGGGATTCTCGCCGTACCGGGCAGCCGTATCGGCGAATGGCTGGGTCGCCTCTCCAACAGCAATGCCCAGGGCGAGTACTACCTGACTGACGTCATCGCCATGGCTGTGGCCGACGGCCTGCGCGTGGCCACCGAGCAGCCGCTGGACGCTATGGAAGTGCAAGGTGCCAACGACCGTATCCAGCTGGCCGAGCTGGAACGCCATTACCAGCAGCATGCCGCTCGTCGTTTGATGGCCCGGGGCGTGACGCTGCGCGACCCGGCACGTTTCGATCTGCGTGGCGAGGTGGAGGTCGGGCGAGACGTGCTGATCGACGTGAATGTGGTGCTCGAAGGCACGGTGGTCATCGAAGATGACGTGCAGATCGGACCGAACTGCGTGATCAAGGACAGCACGTTGCGTCGCGGTGCGATCGTCAAGGCCAACTCCCATCTTGAGGGTGCGGTAGTCGGCGAGAGTGCCGATTGCGGCCCGTTCGCGCGGCTGCGTCCAGGCAGCGTGCTCGGCGCCAAGGCGCATGTCGGCAACTTCGTCGAGCTGAAGAACGCGACCCTCGGCGATGGCGCCAAGGCCGGGCATCTCAGCTACCTCGGTGACGCCGAGATCGGCGCGCGGACCAACATCGGTGCCGGTACCATCACTTGCAACTACGATGGCGCCAACAAATTCAGGACGGTGATGGGCGAGGACGTTTTCATCGGCTCCAACAGTTCGCTGGTTGCACCGCTGAATCTCGGTGATGGCGCAACGACCGGCGCCGGTTCGACGATCACCGAGGACGTGCCGGCCCACACCCTGGGCCTCGGCCGCGGTCGCCAGCGCAATATCGAAGGCTGGCAGCGACCGAAGAAGCAGTCGTAGATCCGCGTTCGGCGGGGGATGCCGGTCTGCTCCCCCCGCCGTCGGTGGGTGACGCCGGATCGCCAGCAGCTTGCAGTCCGTAAGCACTTATGTTTTGATTTGCGCCGTTATCTTTCGAATCGAAATATATCTATGTCGAAGCGCAATACTCCACAACGTCGCCACGCGATCCTCGCCTTGCTCAACGAGCTCGGCGAGGTCAGTGTGGACGAGCTGTCGCGGCGCTTCGAAACCTCGGAAGTCACCATCCGCAAGGACCTCGCTGCGCTGGAGAAAAATGGCCTGTTACTGCGCCGCTACGGCGGTGCGGTTCCGCTGCCTCAGGAACTGATCGGCGACAGCGTGCAGCCTGTTTCGCCCTGGAAGCAGGCGATCGCCCGTGCTGCGGTTGGCTGCATCCGTGAGCACGCGCGGATCATCATCGACAGCGGCACCACCACGGCGGCGATGATTCCTCAGCTCGGCAACAAGCACGGGCTGGTGGTGATGACCAATTCGCTGAACGTGGTCAATGCGCTGCGCGAGCTGGAGCATGAGCCGGTGCTGCTGATGACCGGCGGCACTTGGGACCCGCATTCGGAGTCCTTTCAGGGCCAGGTCGCCGAGCAGGTGCTGCGCTCCTATGACTTTGACCAACTGTTCATCGGTGCCGATGGCATCGATCTGGAGCGGGGCACCACCACCTTCAACGAACTGCTAGGGTTGTCCCGAGTGATGGCCGACGTCGCGCGCGAAGTCATCGTGCTCGCCGAGGCTGACAAGATCGGTCGGCGCATCCCCAATCTCGAGCTGCCCTGGAGCAGCGTGCATACCCTGATTACCGATGAGCGCCTCAGCGACGAGGCGCGCAGCAGCATCCTGGCCCGCGGCGTCAAACTGATCTGCGTGGCCGTCGAAACCAATCTGGAGACTTGAGCATGTGTGGCATCGTTGGCGCCGTCGCCGAACGCAATATCACCGCGATCCTTCTCGAGGGCCTCAAGCGCCTGGAATACCGTGGCTATGACAGTGCCGGCGTCGCCGTGCTGGACGAGAACGGCACACTCGAGCGTCTGCGCCGCAACGGTAAGGTCGCCGAACTGGAGCAGGCTCAGCGACAGACGCAGCTGGCCGGCCGCCTGGGCATTGCGCATACCCGCTGGGCTACCCATGGTGCGCCCTGCGAGCGCAATGCCCATCCGCATTTCTCCGGTGACGATCTGGCCGTGGTGCACAACGGCATCATCGAGAACCACGAGGCGCTGCGGGCCCAGCTCAAGGAAATGGGTTACGTATTCCTCTCGGATACCGACACCGAAGTCATCGTGCACCTGCTGCACCACAAGCTCGATTCGCTCGGCGACCTCACCGCTGCGCTGAAGGCGGCAGTCAAGGAACTGCATGGCGCCTACGGACTGGCGGTGATCAGTGCGCGGCAGCCGGATCGCCTGCTCGCCGCGCGCAGCGGCAGCCCGCTGGTGATCGGTCTGGGCCTGGGCGAAAACTTCCTCGCCTCGGACCAGCTGGCGCTGCGTCAGGTCACCGACCGTTTCATGTATCTGGAAGAGGGCGACATCGCCGAAATCCGCCGCGATGCGGTGCAGATCTGGGATGTCGACGGCCAGCCGGTGCAGCGCGAGGCCGTGCAGTACCACGAAGGTGCCGAGGCGGCGGACAAGGGCGAGTACCGCCACTTCATGCTCAAGGAGATTCACGAGCAGCCGAAGGTGGTGCAGCGCACTCTGGAAGGCCGGCTAGGCGATCATCAGGTGCTGGTGCAGGCGTTCGGACCGCAAGCCGCCGAGCTGTTCGCCAAAGTGCGCAATGTGCAGATCGTCGCCTGTGGCACCAGCTATCACGCCGGCATGGTCGCGCGTTACTGGCTGGAGGAGCTGGCCGGCATACCCTGTCAGGTCGAGGTTGCCAGCGAATTCCGCTACCGCAAGGTAGTGGTGCAGCCGGACACCCTGTTCGTCACCATCTCCCAGTCCGGCGAGACGGCAGATTCGCTGGCAGCGCTGCGTAACGCCAAGGCGCGCACCGAGCAGGAAGGTCGCTATCTCGCCAGCCTGGCGATCTGCAACGTCGGCATCAGTTCGCTGGTGCGCGAATCGGACCTGACTCTGCTCACCCAGGCCGGCCCGGAAATCGGCGTGGCTTCGACCAAGGCCTTCACCACCCAGCTGGTTGGTCTGCTGTTGCTGACGCTGTCGCTGGGCCAGGTCCGGGGCACGCTTTCCCCTGCGCTGGAGGCCGAACTGGTTGACGAGCTGCGCCGGCTGCCGACCCGCCTGGGTGAGGCGCTGGCGATGGACGCTACGGTGGAGAAGATTTCCGAGCACTTCGCCGAGAAGCATCACACCCTGTTCCTCGGCCGCGGCGCTCAGTATCCGGTGGCGATGGAGGGTGCGCTCAAGCTCAAGGAAATCTCCTATATCCATGCCGAGGCCTACCCGGCCGGTGAGCTCAAGCACGGCCCGCTGGCGCTGGTGGACGCCGACATGCCGGTGGTCACGGTGGCGCCGAACAACGAGTTGCTCGAAAAGCTCAAGTCCAACCTGCAGGAAGTGCGCGCCCGTGGTGGTGAGCTGATCGTCTTTGCCGACCGTGAAGCCGGGTTCGACAACGGTGAAGGGATCTTCGTGGTGAACATGCCGCATATCCACGATGTTCTTGCGCCGATCCTCTATACCCTGCCGCTGCAACTGCTGTCGTACTACGTTGCCGTGCTGCGCGGTACCGATGTCGACCAGCCACGCAACCTCGCCAAGTCCGTCACGGTGGAGTGACCGGCGAGCGCGCCAGAGAGCGCGTGTTGTGTAAAGCAAAGGCCCTGCGGGGCCTTTGTCCTTTCAGCCGTATTCGCAGTCGTGTTCCAGTGCGGCAGCTTCGGCGAACAGCGCGAAGGTCTGTTCGGCGGCGAGCAGCATCGGTTCCCAGGCGTAACTGGCAGCATGCTGTTCGAGACGGGCGAGGAAGGCCGGCCAGAGCCTGGCGACCTCACCATGCTCGAGGTAACGAATGGGGACGGTCTGGTTGGCCTGACGTACACGCCGTGCGAGCACGCGGCCACCCAGGCGAGACCCTTCCAGCACGTAGGCGACGCCCCAGCAGCTGGCGAAATCGTTCAATGACGGTATCGACAGCGCTGCTGGAGACGGGCATTCCAGTTCGGCCAGATCGGCCCATAAGGCATGACGGCGCACCCGCATCGGCCAGTCGTCGAGCAGAGCGGCGAAACCGGCGCGCTCCAGCGCGATCTCCGCGGCGCTGAGGACCCGGCTGTGGGCACGCAGGAAGCGACGATAATCGTCTGGCTGCTCGAGGCTGAAGTCCGAGAAGGCGGCATCTACTTGCTCATGTAGTGGCGCCGTGGCCTGTCTGAGGCGTGCGCGCAGCTCAGCCATCGGTCAGGCTGCCTTCGTTCAAAGCCAGATGAATCTTGCTCGCCAGTTGTTCCTCGCGGAACGGTTTCTGGATGATCGAGTAGCCGGCCAGACCCAGTTCGCACAGCTCGGCGTAGCCGGTCACGAAAATCACCGGCAGCTCGGGGTAGCGCGTGCGCACGGCACGGGCCAGTTCGCCGCCGTTCATGCCGGGCATGGCGAAATCGGCCAGCAGCAGATCGACCTCGATATCACCGGCCAGCAGCTGCAAGGCATGGTCGCCGCTGTCCGCCTCGGTCACTGCGAAGCCGAGGTCCTGCAGCATCAGCGCGGTCACCTCACGCACGCTGGGATCGTCGTCTACCAGCAGGATGCTGTGCTGTGCATTGTCCTCGCGCGTCCCGGCGCTCACCGCCAGGATCGGCTCCAGCTGCTGCGGTGCCGCGGTGCGCGGCAGGAATACCTTGACCGTGGTACCCACGCCCTCGCGGCTTTCGATACGGGCACCGCCACCGGATTGCTTGGCGAAACCGAAAACCTGCGCCAGACCGAGGCCTGAGCCCTTGCCGACTTCCTTGGTGGTGAAAAAGGGCTCGAACGCCTTGCTCAGCACTTCCTCGTTCATGCCGGTGCCGGTATCGGTCACCGAAAGCACCACGTACTCGCCTGGGCCGGGATCTTCGGCGCGCAGTGCCGGTTCGCTGATCACCACGTTGCGCGTGCCCAGCGTCAGACGTCCGCTGTCACCCATGGCATCGCGGGCATTGATCGCCAGGTTGAGGATGATCATCTCGATCTGGGTCGGGTCCACCAGCGCGTGCCAGATGTTGGCCTGGGTGTCGGTCTCGATGCTGACGCTGCCGCCGAGGGTGCTTTTCAGCAGGCTGAGCAGGCTGACCAGGGTGTCGTTGAGGTCGATCGCCGCGGGCGTGAGCTGCTGGCGCCGGGCGAAGGCGAGCAGCTGGCTGGTCAGCGTGGCACCGCGTTCGCCGGATTCGCGGATGTACTGCAGACGTCGCAGGCTGCGTTCTGCCGGGGCGCCCTGCTCGAGGTCGCTCTGCAGAAAGCTGGCGCTGGTGAGGATGACCGTCAGCAGGTTGTTGAAGTCATGGGCGACGCCGGCGGTCAGCTGGCCGACGGCTTCGAGGCGCTGCATCTGCTGCAGCGTGGCCTCGACGCGTTCGCGCTCCTGGATCTGCGCGCGCAGCTCGCGGTTGGCCTCGGCCAGTTTGTCGACCGCGGCGATTTCGCTGGTGATGTCCCGCGCCGCCGAGTAGATGCGGCCATCATCGGCGACCACCGACCAGGACAGCCAGCGATAGCTGCCGTCGCGATGACGCATGCGATTGACGAAGCGGTTGGTGACCTTGCCTTGGCCGACACGGGTATTTTCGTCCTGCGTCGCCTGCAGATCGTCCGGATGCACAAGCCAGGTCAGTGGGTGCTGCATGAGCTGCTCCAGCGGCCACCCGAAGGCCTCTTCCCAGATCGGGTTGAGTGCGACCGGCATCATGTCCAGGCGAGTAACGGCCAGCAGGTCGCGGGACAACTCCCAGGTGCGATCACGTTCGCGGGTGCGCTCCTGCACGCGCTCGCCCAGGGTTTCGTTCATCTGCCTGAGGGTCTGGGTCGCCAGCTGTTGTTCGGTGATGTCCATCACCACGCCGACGAAGCGCGAGCATTGCCCGCCTTCGAAGAACGCCTGGCCGCGGGTTTCCATCCAGCGCAGGCTGCCGTCATCGAAGAGCACGCGATAGGTGGTGCAGAACTCGCCGTCGTCTTCACCGGCGATGGCGCGGGCGATTTCCTCGCGTATCCGCTCGCGGTCCTGCGGGTGGCAGAGGCGTTCGAACAGCGGCATGTCCACCGGGTCCTGTTCACCAATACCGAGCATGGCCCGACAGCGCTGGTCCCAGATCAGCGTGCCGCTCTGCGGTTCGTAGTCCCACATGCCCAGGCGTGCCGCGTCGATCGCCAGGCGTGCGCGTACCTCGACCTCGCGCAAAGCCTGCTCGGCCTGCAGGCGGCGGCGTCGTTCGTTGACTTCGGCCAGGGCCCGTTCCACTGCCTTGGGCAGAAAGCCGAGGTTCTGCTTGAGCACGTAGTCGACGGCGCCGGAGCGCATCATGTTGACCGCATGCTCCTCGCCGAACACGCCGGAAAGGAAGATGAAGGGTGTTTGCGGTGCCAGTCGACGCGCTTCCTGCAACGCCTGGCTGCCGGAGAAGCCTGGCAGGATGAAGTCAGCCAGGATCAGGTCGAAGGCGCGTCGCTGTAGCGCTTCCACGACGCCGGCATGGCTGTAGACCAGTTCGGTGTGCAGGGTGTAGCCACTGCGCTCCAGCGCTAGCTGGGCGAGTTCGGCGTCGTGCGGGCTGTCCTCGATGAACAGGACGCTGATGTTCTTTGACGCGGGCATATCCATCCTGTCGAGGAAGCAGGAATCATCGAGACGGCCCGCCAGGCGCGGGCCGGCAGTGCTCGTTCAGTTCTTTTCGTCTTTGTTGCGCGCGCGCTTGAGTCGCAGGGAACCAGGTGGCGGCTCGTTGAGAACGGCCCAAAAGATGCCGAGGTCGGAGATTGCGGCGACAAAATCTTTGAATTCGACCGGTTTGACGACGTAAGCGTTCACCCCGAGCTCATAGGCTTTCATCAGGTCGGGTTCTTCCCGCGACGAAGTCAGCATGACCACCGGAATGCTGCGCAGCTCGGCGGTCTCGCGGACGGTCTTGAGCACTTCCAGACCGTCGACCTTGGGCAGCTTCAGGTCCAGCAGCAGCACTGCCGGATTGCCATCGGCGCGATCGGCGTAGGCGCCGGTGCGCTGCAGGTAGTTCAGCGCCTCGGCGCCGTCACGCATGATCACCACTTCATTGGCCAGCTGGCTGCGCTCCAGCGCGATCAGGGTGAGTTCCAGGTCGTGGGGGTTGTCTTCGACCAGCAGTATCGGTTTCAGCATCAGATGTCTCGGTCCAGGAGGGACGATGTGTAGGACAGTTTGGGGAGTGAGAAGTAGAACGTGGCGCCCTTGTCCAGCTGGCCTTCGGCCCAGACCTGGCCATCGTGGCGCTCGATGATGCGGCGCACGCTCGCCAGGCCGATGCCGGTGCCTTCGAACTCCTCCATGCGGTGCAAGCGCTGGAACACGCCGAACAGCTTGTTCGAGTACTGCATGTCGAAGCCGACGCCGTTATCGCGCACATAGACCACCACCTCGCCGGCGCGTTGCTCGGCACCCACTTCAATGACGGCCACCTCACGGGTGCGGCTGTACTTGACCGCGTTGTCGATCAGGTTGCGCAGCACCATGTGAATGAAGGCGGCATCGGCGACGACGATCGGCATCGGCAGCAGGTGCCATTCGATCTGCCGACCTTCGCAGTCAGGCGCCAGCTCCTCGCGAATCGAGGCGACCAATGCACCGAGGTCGACATCCGACAACCGCAATGCGGAGCGGCCCATTTGCGAGAAGCTCAGCAGGTTGTCCACCAGCGTGCCGGCAAAGCGCGCGGCGTCGGCAATGTTGTCGAGAAAGCGCATACCGCGTTCGCTCAGTTGCTTGCTTTCCATCTCGCTGAGCAGCTCGGTGTAGCCGGCGATATGCCGCAGCGGAGCGCGCAGGTCATGGGAAACGCTGTAGGAGAAGGCCTCCAGCTCCTTGTTGCTTGCGCGCAGTTCGCCGGCCAGCTGGGCCATCTCCTCGGCTTTGCGCAAGACAATGCCGAGCACCGCGTTGCGCAGTTCGAGCGCGCCTTCGATCACCACCTGATCCCAGGGCTGCGCATAACCGCGCAGGGTTTCCTGCCATTGTTCGAAGCTGTGCCGCGGGCTGAGCGCGCCGCTCTGACGGTCGATCTGTTTTTCCGGCTGCCCGGCCCAGTTGACGGTCTTGATCTGCTCGTGGCGGAACCAGATCAGATAGTGCGCGTGCAGGCGGGAGATGGAGATGGCCATGACCCCGGCACAGTGCTCGGCGAGCGCCGGCATGTCGGGAATGTCGCGGCCGATGCAGTCACTGTGGAACACCAGCTCGTCGCGGCGTTCGCCCAGCCAATGCGCCAGCTGCAGGATCTGTTCATGGTCCGGCGTGTCGCCGACGGTTTCGCACTTGTCGGCGGAGATGATCGCCGCGCCGTCGGCACCGGCAAAACCCAGCACCACCTCGGGGAGATGGCGGAAACCCTCAACCACGCTGTCGCGATCGGCCATCGCCGCGAGCAGATGGACGATCTGGTGGCGCAGTTCCAGCTTGCGCTGCGCGAGGATCTCGCTTTCCCGTGCCTCGATCTGCAGCGAGAGGATACGACCGAGCAGCTCGCAGGCGGTGCGCGTCTGGTAAGTGACTGCTCGCGGTTCGGCATCATGGCAGGAGATCAGCCCCCACAGCCGATCGCGGATGACGATGGAAATCGACATCGACGCCAGCGTGCCCATGTTGCGCATGTACTGCAGATGCACCGGGGAAACGCTGCGCAAAGCGGCAAAACTCAGGTCCAGCGGCGCGCCGGAGCCTGGATTGAGCGCCGGTATCAGCGGCGAGGGTTGATAGTTGGCGTCCTGAATCACCCGGATCAGGTTCTCGCGGTACAGCCGGCGTGCCTGTTGCGGGATGTCGGCGGCCGGAAAGCACAGACCCAGATAGCTCGGATAGCCGGGGTCCGCCGCTTCGGCCAGCACCACGCCATTGTCTTCAGCATCAAAGCGATAGGCCTTGACCCGGCCAAACCCGGTGATGCGTTTGACTTCCCGAACCGCCAGCTGACAGAGCGCTTCGAGTTCGCGGCTGTCCTGCAGCTGGGCGACGAAGGTGCGCATAAGCGGATACAGAGTGTCGTAGGCCTGGGCGGGGTTCTCCGCGCGTTCGAATTCGAGGATCAGCTGTCCGCGATGGCGATGGCCGAGCAGGGCGAACGTCTGGCCGGCGGCTCCGGCCAGGCCGATGCTCACATCGCTCAGGTGAAAGGGATTGTGATCGTCTGCGCTCAGTGCCTCGAGACCGGCTTCAATGCGCGCGGTGGGCAACAGGTCCGACAGTGGTTGGCCGAGCAGTGAACGAGCGTCGATTCCGAGCCAGTGCTGAACGTTTTCGCTGGCCTGCTGCACGTGTAGCTTGGGTTCGCTGACCACCAGCAGGAAGCCGTGGGGCTGGATGCTACCGGGGATATGGATTGGCTCGTCGGCGCATCGGTCGATGGCCTGGAGCAACTCCTGGGCTTCGGTAGTGGTCATTGTGTGTCCTTGTTCAGGTCCGAGTGGACCGGAGGTGGCTGGCAGGCACCAATGCAAGCTGCTACCTAATGTCTGCAATCTTGCAGGTTGAAACGGGCAAGTCGCCGTGAATTTATTAACCGAGCGTTTCGCTCGGCCATGCACTTTAACGCGACAGAACTGGCTCGCCAATCCGGCGGGCTGTATAAACGGGGCCTTGCCTGGGGGCATACGACAGGAGGTGGGTGTGGAAGAAGTCATCGAACAGCTGCGCGAGCTCAACGAGCCGGTACCGGTACCACTGGAACTTCCGGACGACGATCTGCTGGTGGAGATCGAAGAGCAGCTGTTGATCAACCTGCCGTTCGGCCTGCGTGAGTTTTTGCTCCAGGTCAGCGACGTGATCTACGGGCGCCTCGAGCCGGTCACCGCCACCGATCCGCAGTCACACACCTACCTGCCGGAAGTCGCCGCCAATGCCTGGGATGCCGGCGTGCCGCGCGATCTGATCCCGATCTGCCAGGACGGGCGCGACTACTACGTGGTCGATCTGGAAGGCGAAGTCACCCTGTGGGACGGCGACGACTGCGAGCTGACCGAGGAGGAAACCTGGGAGACCGTCTGGCATTGGGCGCGCGACGTCTGGTTGGAAAGCTGAAGCGGATATACGACGGTATCGACACGGCGGCGCCGCGACGGCCTGTTAAGCTGTGCGCCCGCCGGACACTTTCCATTACTTCATGCTGACTCTGAGCAATCTGTTTCTGTTCATGCTGCTGGCTGCCGCCGGCGCCTGGCTGTGGCACTCCCACGGTATTCGCGAGCGCGCCCTGCAGGCGGTGCGCCGGCACTGCCAGAAGCTCGATGTGGAATTGCTCGACGGCAATGTAGCCTTTCGCAAGCTGACGCTGTTGCCGGATGCACGCGGCCAGCGCCGGCTCGCGCGTATCTACGGGTTCGAGTTCACCGTCACTGGTGAGCAGCGCCACCCCGGCACCATCGTCATGTTCGGTGCGCAGGTCGGTCGTATCGAGCTGGCGGCGCATCCGTTCCGGCCCGCCGACGAGCCGGGGCGGGTGATTCAATTGGACGACTGGCGCCGCCCCCGCGAATGACAGGTCATTCGTCGATAAGGCACTCGACCATGCCCTGTTGCAGTTCCGCCTGCGACTGAGGTTCGCTGAAGATCAGCTCTATCCTTGAATCCCGCCGCCATTCGCTGCTCCTGAAGACCAGCGCCTGACCGTCCAGTGCGTTGGCTGACTGCCAGCTGCTGCGGCCGTGGGCCACCAGCTTGGCGCGACGCCAGGGCCAGCGCGCCAGCCATTGCGAGAGCTGGCCGAGATCGAAACGCTGGCTCGGGTGCCAGCGCCAGCCGATGCTCCAGTGCTCTGCTGTCGCCTGAACCTGGCAGATCGGCTGGCGCGGATCGAGCCACACCTGCGCCAGCGTCGCCGACCCGGAGGGCAGGGTGGTCGCGCGTGTCGGTTCACTGGCGCGTGCGCCGATACCGGGAAGCTGTTCGAGGGGCAGCTGGCCTTGCGTGGTCCAGTAAAGCGTTTGCTCAGGCAGCTGCTCTGCCAGTCGGGTACGGCTGGGTTGGTCCAGCGTTTCGCTCTTGTTCATCAGCAGCAGGCCGGCTTGGACCAGGGCCTGCTGATGGCTGTCGGGCAGGGGTTCGCCGCGGCTGAGGGCGGCGGCATCCAGTACCAGCACGGTTGGCTGGACGCTCAGCACGTTCTGCCATGGCGGTAGCCTGAGCTGCCGCAGCAATTCCGCCGGGTGGCCCAGGCCGGAGGGTTCGATCAGCAAGCGGTCTGGTTTTGCCTGACGCAGCAGGCGCGCCAGGCCGACCTGGAACGGCACGCCGTTGACACAACACAGGCAGCCGCCGGGGATCTCCGCCAGGCTGATGCCGTCTGCTTCGGTCGTCAGTAACGCGGCATCCAGCCCGATCTGGCCGAACTCGTTGATCAGCACCGCCCAGCGTTCGCCGGCGGGCTTCTGATCGAGCAGATGGCGGATCAGGCTGGTTTTGCCGGCGCCGAGCGGGCCGCCGATGAGATGGGTCGGGATATGTTCGAGCATGGCGGCTATGGTGCGCATTTTGCGCTGGGTCTGAAAGGGGCGGGTGGCTCATGTTAAAGTCGCCGGCGATTCTCGGAGAGGTGAAATCGTGCGGTTACCGTTCTTGCTGACAGCCCTGTGCGGCCTGCTCGTCGCTGGCGATGTGATGGCCGAAGCGTGCGTGATTAACAGCCACGACGACCGCGTGGCGGTGAAGCTTTGCCAGGCGAACATCAACATTCCCGCAGAGTTGTTCCGCACCGGCTTCTGTCAGCCGCAGTTGAAGGATCACGAGGTCGAAGTGGATTTCGTCGATCAGTGCCCGGACGGGGCCTTCGGTGTCTGCCGCAGCGCGCAGGTGTCGAACATGCCGTACCGGCAGGACATTCACTATTACGGCATCGCCAGTGATGCGCGCTTTCTCCAGCCCGCTTGCGAGCAAAACAACCAGGGCAGTTGGGAGAAGAACTGACTCCCGCCCAGCAGTCATGGGGGTTTCACGTGGAACCCCTGCTGATTTCCCGGTTGCCTTCTACCGAGCCGGTTTCAATGCGCCGCAATCGTCCGCTATCCAGCGCGCATGGGATTCGATTCGCGACGTACCAGTCTCGGTGCCCTGGCGGTATTGGCTTTCCACGGTACTGACGAATTCCTTGTCGCTGATGAAGCGCGTCTCGCCCTGACCTCGGGCATCAGGGCACTCGAACCTGAATTTCCACAGCTTGTCGCCACGCTCGGTGATCTCCTGGGTACAGGCCGGATCATCCTGGAAGGGCAGCTGATCGGACTCCACCTGAGCCTTGCTCAGACAGATCTGCACACCCCTGCCGCCGAGTTTCACGCCCTGCGCGGCGAGCATCTCCTCCATCATCCGGCGCTGGTCGGCGGGTAGGTTCTCCATCTGCGCCAGCATCGCGTCCATGCCCGGCATCTGCTGGCCATCCACCTGTATATCGCCGCTGCTGAATTCCCAGAGGCCCGGCAGGATCTGCTGCGCATGGGCGGGCATTAGCGTCAGGGAGAGGAGCGCGAAAGCGGCCAGACGTGGCAGTTGGGTCATGAGCGTGCCTCCGGAGATGGGTTATTCCTTCAGCCTAGTCGAGCTTTTTCTGCACCGTGCTCGAACGGACGTCGGTCGACAAAAGAACGTGATACAGCGATTGCCGATGGATTTGTGCTGTTGAGAAGCGTTAGCATTAACGCTTGCAGCGCTCATGGGAGGCCGCATGGCAATTGAAGGTATGGTTCGACAGCAGATGCTGCATCGGCTCTATGCCGAGCATCACGGCTGGCTTAACGGCTGGCTGCGGCGTCAGCTGGGCTGTAATCAGCGGGCGGCCGACCTCGCGCAGGACACCTTCGTGCGGGTGATGACCAAGGATCAGGACATGGGCGCCATCCGCGAACCCAGAGCCTACCTGCATACCATCGCCAAGGGCCTGTTGATCAACCATTGGCGGCGCCGACAGATCGAGCAGGCCTATCTTGATGCGCTGGCACTGCAACCCGAGCCCGTGGCGCCATCGCCGGAATCCCAGGCGTTGATCGTCGAAACCTTGCTGCAGGTCGACGCCATGCTGGCCCAGCTGCCGGCGAAGGTGCGCAGCGCCTTTCTCATGTCGCAGCTGCAGGGCATGACCTACGCCGCAATCGCCATCGAACTCGGCGTTTCCGAGCGGATGGTGAAGAAGTACATGGCTCAGGCCATGTTGCATTGCCTGCTGCTGGTGGCGGAGGACTGATGGGCATCGATTACCGCGTGCTGCAGGAAGCGGCGAAATGGTTTGCCGTGTTGCAGTCCGGTGCGGCCAGCGCTGGCGAGCGCCAGGCCTGGAACGCGTGGCTGGAACAGCCGGAGCATGCCCGCGCGTGGGCTAGGGTCGAACGCATCAGTGGCCAGTTCCAGCCGCTGGCCGACGATGCCGTCGGGCGCACTGCCGGCGCGATGTTGCACAGCCGCCAATCGAACCGTCGCCAGGCACTGAAGGTGCTGTCCGTGCTTTGTGGCGGCGCGGCACTGAGCCTGGCCGGCGGATCGCTGCCCTGGCGACAGTGGACGGCCGATGAGCGAACCGCGGTTGGTGAGGTGCGCGACCTGCGCCTGACTGATGGCTCGCAGCTCTGGCTGAACACCGATACCGCGGTGGATATTGCCGACGACGCGACCGCGCGCAGGCTGGCGCTTTACCGCGGTGAGCTGCTTGTCGATGCCTCGCCCAGCCAAGGCGGGCGGCCGTTGCTGCTGACCAGTCGTGAAGGTCGCGTGCGCAGCGAACAGGCCGCGCGTTTCTCGCTGCGCCAGGAAGATGGCCATACCCGGCTGAGCGTGTTCGCCGGCGTTGTGGATATCCAGCTGGATGGCTTAGGCATAACCCGTGTGGCGGCCGGGCAGCAGACCGATTTCAGTCGCCGGCACATCGCCCCCTTGTCAGCGGCCCGCGCCGAACATCAGGCCTGGGCGAGCGGCGTATTACTGGCCGACAACCAGCGGCTGGAGGATTTCCTCGTCGAACTGTCGCGCTATCGACACGGCTATCTCGGTTGCGATCCGCGTATCGTCGATCTGCGGGTGGTCGGCGCCTTTCCCCTCGGTGACACCGAGCGTGTGCTGGATGCGCTGGCGGCGACGCTGCCGGTGCGAATCGAGCGGCGCATGGCCTGGTGGGTCAGCCTCGAACCTGCCGCGACACGAGGTGGCGTGTAGTTCGTTGCGGACACGAATAAAAAATATTCGCATCTGCAGTTCCCTTTCTTCGATCTGGCTGGGCATAGGGCTAAATCCGTCACTCGAACAGGAACACCCATGCGCTCGACCGCCTTGCCGTTCATTCCCAATCGCTCCCGCGCCTTGGCGCTCGGCATTCGTGCCGCGCTGCTGTGCCTGCCACTGGCCAGCGTCGTGCCCGGCGCTGCCATGGCGCAGTCTGCGACCCAGCAGGTGGTGCGCAGCTACGATATTCCCGCCGGCCCGCTCTCCAGCGTACTGAGCCGTTTCGCCGGTGAAGCAGGTGTGCTGCTCTCGGTGGATGGCAGCCTGCTGCAGGGCATGGACAGCAACGGCCTGCAAGGGCAGTACGGCGTTGACGACGGTTTCGCTGCGTTGCTGCAGGGTAGCGGCCTGCAAGCCGTTCGCGACAGCCAGGGCAACTACTCGCTAGCGCGCCGTAGCGCGCAGACCGATGCCGTCGAACTGCAACCGATGACCGTCGAAGGTTTCGCCCTGGGCAACGCGCTGGGTTCAATGGAAGGCTACAACGCGACCCACAGCAGCGTGGCGACCAAGACCAGTATGCCGTTGGCAGAGACTTCGCAGACCGTTTCGGTGGTCACCCGCCAGCAGATCGAGGATCAGGGCTCACGCTCGATCGCCCAGGCGGTGCGCTACACGCCGGGCCTGATGAGTACGCCGTACGGTGCGACGACGCGCTACGACTATGTAGCCATGCGCGGCATCACCGATGGCTCGGTGGACAACCTTTACCTCGACGGTCAGAAGCTGCTGGGCGACAGCGGCACCTACAGCAGTCTGCAGGTCGATCCGTACTTCATCGAGCGCATCGACATCCTCAAGGGACCGTCCTCGGTGCTCTATGGCCGCAGCCTGCCCGGGGGGCTGGTGGCGATGACCAGCAAGAAGCCGCAGAAGGAAGCCAGCCGCCAGTTGCAGTTCTCCTACGGCAGCAATGATTACAAGCAGGCAGCGTTCGACTTCACCGGGCCTCTGGATGACGAGCGCATCAGTTATCGATTGGTCGGCGTGGCCAAGGATGCCGACAACCAGGTCGATGGAATCGAGGAGCAAAGCTTTGCGGTGATGCCCTCGGTGAGCATCGACTTCACCGAAGACACCCGCCTGACCCTGCTGGCGATGCTGCAACGCGATCCGGAGAGCGGCTACCACGGCGGATTACCGGCCGATGGCACGGTGACGTCGCGCAACGGTCAGCGCATCTCGCGCAGCTTCTTCGAGGGCGACGAGGACTACGAGAAGTTCGAGCGCGACCAGCAGATGATCGGCTATCAGCTCGAGCACCGTTTCAACGATGTCGTTTCGGCGCGGCAGAACTTCCAGTACCTGGACTCCACCGTGGACTCGGGGCAGGTCTATCAGTACGGCTACGTGGCCCCAGGTTCCGATGAACTGGTGCGCTACTACACCGGGGCCGACGAAGCGCTGCACGCCTGGACCATCGACAACCAGTTGCAGTTCCTCTTCGATACCGGCGCACTCAGCCATACCCTGGTGACCGGCCTCGACTACCAGCGGCGCAAGGCCAAGGTGGTTTACGACGCAGCCTACGGCCTGCCCTCGGTCAATCCCTACACCGGTGCCGTAGGTGCGGGCAGCCCGGTGTTCTACCACCAGTACGACGAAACCCGTGAGCTGGAGCAGACGGGCCTCTATGTGCAGGACCTGATCAGCCTCGGCAACTGGCGCTTCTCGCTGGGTGTTCGCCAGGACTGGGTAGATGTGTCCTTCGACCATACCAATGACGCGAGCTACGGCGATCAGTCCGATAGCGCCAAGCTCGAGCAATTCACTGGTCGCGTTGGTGTGCTCTACGCCTTTGATAACGGCCTGTCGCCCTACGCCAGCTACTCCGAGTCGTTCAATCCCAACGCCACTGCGGCCTATAACGCGAATGGCAGCGGCGGCTTCGACATCACACTGCTTGATCCCACCGAGGGCGAACAGTACGAGGTGGGCCTGAAGTATCAGCCGCTGGGCACCGACGATCTCTACACCATCTCCTACTTCGACTTGAAGCAGTCGAACCTGGCGAACAAGGATTCCAACGAGAACTTCTACCGCGCGGTGGGCGAACTTACCTCCAAAGGCGTGGAAGTCGAAGCTCGTCTGCGGCCGCTGGAACAGGTCAATGTCATCGCCAGCTATACCTACATGGACGTCGAGTATTCCAAGGACTTCACCGGTGCTGCCGGCGTCAACAATCGCGGCAACACGCCCAACGCGGTGGCGCGCAACATGGCCTCGCTGTGGACCGACTACACCTTCGACCGAGGGCCGTTGGCCGGTTTGCAGGTGGGAGGTGGCGCACGCTACTTCGGCAAGAGCTGGGCTGACGCGGAGAACACCCTGCGCATTCCGTCCTACACGCTGTATGACGCCATGCTTGGTTATGACCTGTCTCGCGTCGGGCTGCAGGGTGTCGGCGTGCGCCTGAACCTGAACAACCTCACCGATGAGAAGTACGTCGCCGCGTGCAACAGCCTGAGCCAGTGCTACTACGGCGAGGAGCGCAATGTCATGGCTACCGTGACCTACGACTTCTGATCAACGCTGAACTGCCGCCGGCCCCACAGGGCCGGCGGCTTTGTGCTTTCTGAAAGACGGACAACCGACGATGCGTTCCATTCTCGTGCTCCTGCACCGCTACATCGGCCTGGCCACGGCGATCTTCCTGTTTCTTGCCGGCATTACCGGCAGCATCCTGGCCTTCCATCACGAGCTGGACGAGTGGCTCAACCCGGAGTTCTTCCACACCACCAGTGAGGGACTGGTGCTGGCGCCGGGAACGTTGGTGGAACGCGTCGAGCAGGCCAACCCGCGCATGCAGGTCTGGTACATGGAGTTTCCCAGTGAGCCCGGTCACGCCGCTTTGATGGCGCTGGTGCCGCGTAACGATCCGGCGACTGGCAAGCCGTATGGCGAGCGCCCGGTGGTGCAGTACGTCGATGCGGTGAGCGGCGACCCGGTGGGCACGCGCTACTGGGGCGAATGCTGCTTCTCGCGCAAGAACTTCGTGCCCTTCATCCTCGAGTTTCACTACAACCTGTCGCTGCCGGGCAACTGGGGGCTGTGGTTTATGGGTATCGTGGCGATCGCCTGGGTGATCGATTGCTTCGTCTCGCTGGTGCTGACCTTTCCTCGTGGCCGGCCGTTATTTTCCAAGTGGTGGACGTCTTGGAAGATCAAGCGCCAGCGCATGAATCACGACGTACACCGCGCAGGCGGCCTGTGGCTGTGGCTGCTGCTCACGCCGGTGGCGGTCAGCAGCGTGGCGATGAACCTGCCGGAGCAGGTGTTCAAGCCGGTGGTATCGCTGTTCTCGCCCGTTGAGCCGAGCGTCTACGAGGCCCGCGGGCGGATGCCGGCAGAGCAGCTGGGCACTACCGCCTACGACTTCCACCAGGCGTACGACTACGCCATGCAGCACGCCTCCGAGCTCGGCCTGAGCGAGGCAATCACCGAGCTGTACTACAGCTTCGAATACAACTTCTACGGCGCCGGCTTCGGCGAGCACGACAGCAACCAGGGCAACGCCTGGCTGTTCTTCCATGGAATCGACGGTCGTCTGCTGGGGCAGGAGATTCCCGGCCAGGGCACGCTGGGACAGCAGTTTCATCTGCTGCAGCCGGCTATCCATGGCGGGCGCATCCTCGGCCTACCAGGGCGCATCCTCATCGCCGTGCTGGGCGTGGCGATCGCGGTGTTGTCGGCCACCGGTGTGGTGATCTGGTGGCGCAAGCGACGAGCACGCATCAGCGCGGTGCTGCGTGAACCTCGCAGGGGAAGCGCGGCGTCGGTAAGTTCGGCCGGAGAGCCATGATGGTCATGAGGTGAAGCGTCCCCTCGACCCTATGCTGGGCGCCCCAGCCGTCTCACCGGGAGGGGCGAGGGGGTTGGATCGCAGAGGTATGTGAGTATTACGGCAGTGTTCGATGATTGTGCAGCCAAGATGGTTGCTGCGCCGTGCTGACGTCCGAAGCGTGCCGCCTCTGGGCCGGGTGTTGATTCGCCAGAGCCTGCGCCATCATCGAACAGTCCCCTCGCCCCTTGGGGAGAGGGCTAGAGGGGGCGGGCTTCCAGGCCCAGCGCCAGCTATGGTCGGTACACCGCGAGCGCCAACAGGCTCGCTTTCCTCACTCCGCCTGCTTGACCAGCTCAGGCAACTGCTCGGCCAGTTTCTGCACCCGCAAAGGCGAGCGGATAAAGCCCTGCTGCCGACCATCCGGGCCGATCAGGACCAGGTTGCCGCTGTGGTCGACGGTGTAGTTTTCCTTGCTGGTATCGCCGGGTATGAAGGGAATGCCGACGCCGTTGGCTAGGGTCTGGATGTCGTCCAGCGGGCCGGTAAGCCCCTGGAAACCGGCGTTGAAGTAGCCGAGGTATTCCTTGAGTTTTTCCGGCGTGTCGCGATTCGGATCGACGCTGACGAGGATGATGCGCAGCTGGTCGCGCACGGCGTCCGGCAGCATGCCGTTGAGTTGGCGCAGTTCGGCCAGGGTAGTGGGGCAGATGTCCGGGCAGAAGGTGTAGCCGAAGAACAGCAGCGTCCACTGCCCGTCCAGTTCGTCCACCTTTACCGCTTCGCCGTCCTGGTCCGTCAGGCTCAGCGGCGGCACCGTGCGGCTCTGCGGCAGCACGACGATGCCGGCATCCAGCAACTGCGTGGGGTCGAGCTGGCGCTGGCTGTTGAGCACCTTGGAAACCGTCAGCCCGACGACCAGCGCGATCAGCGCCACGAGAATGAAGACGGTTTTCTGGATGCGGGTCATGAACGTCCTTTGGGCGACTATCTAGAAATCGAGCAGCAGATAATGATCAACCAGCAGCGCGATGAACAGCGCGAACAGGTACCAGATGCTGAATTTGAAGGTCTTGATTGCCGCATGTGGCCGGCTGTCGCGGTACAGCGCGATCGTCCAGTAGAGGAAGCGTGCACCCAGCAACGCTGCGGCGGCGAGGTACAGCGGGCCGCTCATGTGAATGGCGAACGGCATGAAGCTGACCGCCAGCAGCATCACCGTGTAGAGCAGGATGTGCACCTTGGTGTAGTGCACGCCGTGGGTCACCGGCAGCATCGGCACGTTGACCTTGGCGTACTCGTCCTTGCGGTGAATCGCCAGCGCCCAGAAGTGCGGCGGCGTCCAGGCGAAGATGATCAGCACCAACAGCAGCGGCTCGGCGGTGACCTGGCCGGTCACCGCGACCCAGCCGAGCAGCGGCGGTGCGGCGCCGGCGAGTCCGCCAATGACGATGTTCTGCGGCGTGGCGCGTTTGAGAAAGCCGGTATAGATCACCGCGTAGCCGATCAGCGAGGCCAGCGTCAGCCAGGCGGCGAGGGCATTGGTGAAGGTCAGCAGCAGGGCCAGCCCGCTGACGCCGAGGACGAAGGCGAAGGTCAGTGCCGCCGTTGGCGAGACCCGGCCTTCGGCCAGGGGGCGCTTGTGGGTGCGGGCCATCACCGAATCGATCTGCCGGTCCACCACATGGTTCACCGCCGCCGCGCCACCGGCACACAGGGCGATGCCCAGGTTGCCGAACAGCAGCACCGTCCAGGGCACGCCGGCGCGGGTGGCGAGAAACATGCCCACCAGCGAGGTGATGAGCATCAGCAGCACCACCTTCGGCTTGGTCAGCTCCAGGTAGTCGCGCCAGGTAGCCTGGGCGCCGCGTTCGCTGAGTAGAGTCGCCATGGAGGTTCTCCTTATGGTCATGCGCGGGGCAGATCGAGCTGCCCCGCCGTGTTCGAAATCGTCGCTGCCTCGGTCTGCCGAGCCGCATGCGCGGGCTGGCGCAGCCGGTAATTGACCAGTACAAGCACCAGCAGCAGCGCTGCACCGCCGCCGTTGTGCGCTACGGCGACCGCCAGCGGCAGATTGAGCAGCACGTTGCTGATACCGAGGCCGACCTGCAGCGCCAGCGCGGCGACGAGCAACCCGGCCAGCCGGCCGAGGCCGCGGCGCCAGAGCATGGCGGCCAGCAGCAGCAACAGCAGCGTCACGCACAGCGCGCCGATGCGGTGGCTGAGATGGATGGCCGTGCGCGCCTCGCCGTAGAGCAGGCCGCCGAGATAGTTGGGGCCGATGTCGTGGTGGGTCAGGTTGAAGGCGTTGGCGAAGTCCATCCGCGGCCACCATTCGCCATGGCAGGTGGGGAAGTCGGTGCACGCCACCGCTGCATAGTTGCTGCTGACCCAGCCACCGAGGGCGATCTGCAGAATCACCGCGAGCATGGCGATGCCGGCGAATTTGCGCAGCCGACCGTCGATGGCTGGCAACGGAGCAAAGGCGCCGGACAGCCGCAGGCACAGCAGGAACAGCAGGCTGAGGGTGGTGAAGCCGCCGAGCAGGTGCGCGGTAACCACCTGCGGCCAGAGCTGCAGGGTCACTGTCCACATGCCGAAGATCGCCTGGGCGATGACCACCGCGAGCAGTAGCAGCGGCAACTTCACCGGCTGCCCGGGTTGGCCGCGACGGCGTACCGCCTGCGCCGCCATGGCGAGAATCACCAGCCCCAGCGCGCCGGCGAAATAGCGATGGATCATCTCGTTCCAGCCCTTGGTCACTTCCAGTGGCGCCTCGGGAAAGCGCAGCGCGGCGAGGTTCTGCTTTTGCTCGCTCATGGGCACGGCGAGAAAACCGTAGCAGCCTGGCCAGTCAGGGCAGCCGAGGCCGGCGTGGGTCAACCGCGTATAGGCACCGAGCAGCACGACCACCACCGCCAGCAGCGTGGCGATCAGGGCGAGGCGGTATCCGGGTTTGGCCATCGGTTTCTCCTTGGGCGGCCAGTTTGGGACCCCAGCGAAGCGGCAGAGTGCGTCAGCCGATCTGCGAGATCTTCAGCAGGTATTTCAGGTCATCGAGGATTGCCTTGCCGTCGGCTTCGGCGTCGTATCGCAGCACCAGGTTGCCGTGCGGATCGACGATCCAAAGCTGCGGCGTGGCCGGTGCTTCGGGGTTGCGGGCATACACGCCGGCGTCGAGGCCATGGCGTTGCAATTGCGGATACTCGCGACGCAGGCGTTGCTCGTAGGCCTCGTCCAGAGCGGTGGCGCTGGCCAGGGCGTGGCTGGCGCGGGCCGCTTCGCGGGCCAGGCCGATATTGATCTGGCGGGCCAGATAGACCAGCTGCTGGCACTGCGTTTCGCAGCCCTGCGGGGCGGTGACCAGCAGCTCCCAGCGCCGTTCGGAGTCGGCTGCAGTCACGCCGATGGCTGCGCGGTCCTGGCCGTTGGCGATCAGCACTCCGTCGTAGCTGCGGGTCTGCGGTACCCAGAAGCCGAAGCGATACATGGCCGAGGCCAGGAGCATCGGCCCCAGCACGACGCCGAGAATCAGCAGCAGTTGCAGCCGGCCACGGCCGCGTTTCGGCTCACGGCCGGCAAGGGTTGGATTCATCGTCGTCACTGTGCTTCTCCCGTGCCTGATGCACGCCGAAGTAGATGAACAGCGCCAGCAGGGCCGCCGCCAGGGCAAACCACTGCACGGCGTAGCCCAGATGCTGCGACGGGCGCATGCTGGTAATCGCCCAATCGGCGCGGTAGGCGCTAGGGCCGGGCTCCAGACGCAATTCATGGATCACGCCTTCGCGGCCGGCCTGCTGCCACATCGCCTCGATGTCGACGTGGTTGATCAGGCGCGGCCAGCCCTCGGCCGTGCGGTGGCTGAAGATGAACGGCTTTCCTGGCGGTACGTAGACCCAGGCAGCGAGCTTCAAAGACTGCGCTGGTGTGTCGAAGGCCGGCGGCACGCGGCGATCGGGCCAGGGAATCCAGCCGCGGTTGACCATTACCCAACGGTCGCTGAGTTCGTCATGAAAGGGCTGCAGCAGCTCTACGCCAACCTGGCCGTCACGGGTGCGGCTGTCGAGCAGGAAGCTGTGTTCGGCATCGAAGCGACCCTGCAGATGCACGCGGGAAAAGGCCGGCTGGGCGCTGCTTTCGATCTGCTCCGGTGATAGCGGCGCAGCTTGCTGCCTCGCCTCCTGGCGTGCCAGCAGATCGCGCTTCTGTTCGCCGCGCTCCAGCTGCCAAAAGCCCAGCCAGACCAGTACCGGCAGCATGGCCAGCACCAGCAGGGTAGGCAGCAGCCCCGGCCTGAAGCCGCTCATGCCCGGCAGCCTGATGTGTCGATACGGCTGGCTATACTCCACCCCCAATACCCCTGTCGTGGAATCGCTCATGCTCAAGGCGGCGATCGTTCTGTTGTTAGTGGCCACGCTGGTCAGTCTGTTCAGTGGGTTGTTCTTCCTGGTCAGGGACGAGGGCCGCACCTCCCGCGTGATCACGGCCCTGTTCATCCGGGTCAGCCTCAGCGCACTGACCGTTGCGCTGATCGGCTGGGGTTTCTATACGGGGCTGCTGCGCCCCGCCTTTGGTTTCTGATTCGCTAGATCACATAGACGAAGACGAACAGCGCGATCCACACCACGTCGACGAAGTGCCAGTACCAGGCCGCTGCCTCGAAACCGAAGTGCTGTTCCGGGCTGAAATGCCCGCGCAGGATGCGCACCAGCATCACCGTGAGGATGATCGCGCCCATGGTCACGTGGGCACCGTGAAAGCCCGTAAGCATGAAGAAGGTCGCGCCATAGATGCCCGAGCCCAGGGTCAGCCCCAGTTCGGTGTAGGCATGCACGTACTCCTCGATCTGCAGGACCAGGAACGCGGCGCCTAGCAGCACGGTCAGCGCCAGGCCGATCTTCAGGTGCTGGCGATTGTTCTTGCGCAGCGCATGGTGCGCCCAGGTCAGGGTGAAGCTGGAGCTGACCAGCAGGATGGTGTTGATCAGCGGCAGGCCCCAGGCACTGATGGTGCCTTCCGGAGCCGGATAGAGCTTGGGATCTGGGGTGTTGAGCAGTGGCCAGGTGTATTCGAAGTTGGGCCAGAGCATGTTGCTGATGCCCTTGTCGCCTTCGCCAGCCAGCCAGGGGCCGGCCCAGTAGCGGATGTAGAACAGCGCGCCGAAGAAGGCGAGGAAGAACATCACCTCCGAGAAGATGAACCAGCTCATGCCCCAGCGGAACGAGCGGTCCATCTGTGCGCTGTACAGCCCGGCGCGGCTTTCCTTCACCACAGCGCCGAACCAGCCGAACATCATGTAGGCGATCAGCAGCGCGCCGACGAAGAAGATCATCGGCCCGCTGGACTCGTCACGCCCGGCTTTCAGGTCGTTGAACCAGCTACCCAGTCCGTAGAAGGTGACCAGCAGGGCGATGGTGGCGATGATCGGCCATTTGCTCTGATCAGGAACGTAATACTGCTCGTGGGTGGTCTGTTGGCTCATTGCAGACTCTCCTTGGCCGGGGCCGATGTGGCGTTGACGGCCACCGGCGGCTGGCGGGACGTGATGTCGAACAGCGTGTAGGCAAGGGTCAGGTTGTGCACGTCGGCGGGCAGGTCGCGATCGACGATGAAGCGCACCGGCATTTCGATGCGCTCGCCCGGTTGCAGCACCTGCTGGGTGAAGCAGAAGCATTCGGTCTTGTGGAAGTAGGCCGCCGCCCGCGACGGCGAGACGCTGGGGATCGCCTGCGCGGTCATCGGCTTGTCGGTCGGGTTGTAGGCGACGAAACGAATCTCCTGGCTGGCGCCCGGGTGCACGCTGAGCTGGTCAGCCAGCGGGCCGAACTCCCAGCGCATGCCGGCGGCGTTGGTGGCGAGGAACTGCACCCGCACCGCCCGCGCTTCGTCGGTAGTCTGCACGCCGGTGTAGGCGCCGGCGGTCTTGCCGTTGATGCCGAAGGCCTGGCACATGACGTCGTAGATCGGTACCAGCAGGAAGCCAAAGCCGAACATGCCGATCACGACGAACAGCAGGCGGCGGACCAGGCGCCGGGTGGGCAGGGACTCGTTCATGAGCGCCTCCCCGTTTGGTGGGAGCGGGCCTTTTCGCGGTCGACCTGGCAGACCCGGCCGGGCCTGCCAGCGACGCCCTGTTGCCTGCTCACGGCGTCAGCTCCCCGCCAGTGCCCTTGCGGTGCTCGTGCACATCGCTCATGTCCGGTGGTGTCTGGAAGGTGTGGTAGGGCGCCGGCGACGGCACGCTCCATTCCAGCCCCTCGGCGCCGTCCCAGGGCTTGGCTGGTGCCGGTACGCCGCCGCGAATGCACTTGATGACGATGAACAGGAACAGCAGCTGGGTGGCGCCGAACATGAAGGCGCCGACGCTGGAGACCATGTTGAAGTTGGCGAACATCATGTTGTAGTCGGGGATGCGCCGCGGCATGCCGGCCAGGCCGACGAAGTGCATCGGGAAGAACGCCAGGTTCATGCCGATGAAGCTCATCCAGAAATGCAGCTTGGCCAGGGTCTCGTCGTACATGTGCCCGGTCCACTTGGGCAGCCAGTAGTAGGCTGAGGCGAAGATGCCGAAGATCGCTCCCGGAACCAGCACGTAGTGGAAGTGCGCCACCACGAAGTAGGTGTCGTGGTACTGGAAGTCCGCCGGGGCGATGGCCAGCATCAGCCCGGAGAATCCGCCGATGGTGAACAGGATGACGAAGGCCACGGCGAACAGCATCGGCGCCTCGAATGTCAGCGACCCGCGCCACATCGTCGACACCCAGTTGAACACCTTCACCCCGGTGGGCACGGCGATCAGCATGGTGGCGTACATGAAGAACAGCTCGCCGGTCAGCGGGATGCCGACGGTGAACATGTGGTGCGCCCAGACGATGAAGGAGAGGAAGGCGATCGCCCCGGTGGCGTAGACCATCGAGGTGTAGCCGAACAGCGGCTTGCGGCTGAACGCCGGGATGATCGAGCTGACCGCGCCGAAGGCCGGCAGGATCATGATGTACACCTCGGGATGCCCGAAGAACCAGAACACGTGCTGGAACAGCACCGGGTCGCCGCCACCGGCCGCGCTGAAGAAGCTGGTGCCGAAGTGGATGTCCATCAGCATCATGGTCACCACGCCCGCCAGCACCGGCATCACTGCGATCAAGAGGAAGGCGGTGATCAGCCAGGTCCAGACGAACAGCGGCATCTTCATCAGGGTCATGCCTGGCGCACGCAGGTTGAGGATGGTGGCGATCACGTTGATCGCCCCCATGATCGAGCTGATGCCCATCAAGTGGATGGCGAAGATGAAGAAGGTCACCGATTCCGGCGCGTAGGTGGTCGACAGCGGCGCATAGAAGGTCCAGCCGAAGTTCGGCCCGCCGCCTTCCATGAACAGCGTCGAGACCAGCAGGCCGAAGGCTGCCGGCAGCAGCCAGAAGCTGAAGTTGTTCATCCGCGGCAGGGCCATGTCCGGCGCGCCGATCATCAGCGGGATCATCCAGTTGGCCAGGCCGACGAAGGCCGGCATCACCGCGCCGAAGACCATGATCAGGCCGTGCATGGTGGTCATCTGGTTGAAGAATTCCGGCTGCACGATCTGCAGGCCCGGCTGGAACAGCTCGGCGCGGATGACCATGGCCATCGAGCCGCCGAGCAGGAAGGCGCAGAAGCTGAACCACAGGTACATCGAGCCGATGTCCTTGTGGTTGGTGGTCAGCAGCCAGCGCGAGAGACCCTTGGCCGGGCCGTGGTGGTGGTCATGTCCGGCATGACCATGATCGTCGATCACTGCACTCATCACCGAATCCTCTTACTGGGTGGCTTCTTCGGCCTGTTTGAAGTCGAGCACGTCTTTCGGCGTGACCATTTCGCCGGTCTCGTTGCCCCAGGCGTTGCGCTCGTAGGTGATGACCGCGGCCAGGTCGACTTCCGACAGCTGCTTGCCGAAGGCCGCCATGGCGGTGCCCGGCTTGCCGTTGACGACGATGTTGATGTGCGCCTCGATATCGCCGGTGGCGATAGCCGAGCCCTTGAGGGCCGGGAACATCGGCGGGATGCCTTCGCCGCCGACCTGGTGACAGGACGCGCACGAGGTCTGGTAGATCTTCTCGCCGCGTTCGGTGAGTTCCGCCAGCGTCCAGTCCTTGCTGGTCAGTTCGGCCACCTTGGCGGCCTCTGCTTTCTTCTCGCCGAGCCAGGCGGCGTAGTCCTCAGCGGACTTGACCTCCACCACCACCGGCATGAAGCCATGGTCCTTGCCGCACAGCTCGGTGCACTGGCCACGGTAAATGCCGGGCTCTTCGACGCGGGTCCAGGATTCGTTGATAAAGCCGGGGATGGCGTCCTTCTTCACCGCCAGATCCGGCACCCACCAGGAGTGGATGACGTCTGCCGCGGTGATCAGGAAGCGCACCTTGGCGCCGGCGGGAATCACCAGCGGCTCGTCGACTTCCAGCAGGTAGTTCTCGCCCTTGGGCGCCTGGTTGTTGATCTGCTCGCGCGGCGTGGTGAGGTTGCTGAAGAACTCCACGTCCTCGCCCAGATACTTGTAGTGCCACTTCCACTGGTAGCCGGTGATCTGCACGTCGACGTCCGATTCGCTGGAGTCGTAGATGTGGATCAGCGTGCGCGTCGCCGGGATCGCCATGCCCACCAGAATCAGTAGCGGGATGACCGTCCAGAGCACCTCGACGCGGGTGTTTTCGTGGAAGTGAGCGGAATGCTGACGCTTGGAGCGGCGGTGCGCGACCATCGACCAGATCATCACGCCGAATACCAGCACGCCGATGACCACACAGATCCAGAAGATCGTCATGTGCAGATCGAACACCGAACGGCTGACGTCGGTGGCGCCGGAGCGCATGTTCACATCCCAGGCCGCCTGGGCCTGACTGAATAGCGACCACAGCCCTATTCCCATCCAGACTCGTGGATGTCGCGACATTGCGGGTTCCCCTTATGGTTCTTGTTATCCCGCCGACCGCTTGTCTGGCCGCACAAAGGAGCTTGCTCGCTTCTGCGGTTTGACCACGCTTGGATCTGGCCTCCCCCAATTCCTGGTTGCCAGCCCTTGCTCTGTATGCGCAGTCGGAGTCCATCAGTACGCTTACGAACGGAGTATAGACAGCGATTGCAACCTGGCAATTTTACATAGCGCTCGCCCCCGCCTTGACGTCATCGGGATGGTCGTTTTTCTTCACGCCACGAATGTTCATCAGCGCCAGACATACCTGCAGCGTAATCAGCGCCCAGGCACCGGCGTACCAGCCCCATACCACCCACAGAACGTTACTCAACAAGAAGCACCAGAAGCCGACGGTACGTCGACGTGGTTGCAGGGAGCCGATGAGCCACGCAGCGATTACCGTGACCACCATGGCGGGCCATTGCACCAGATCAATCCACTCCACGTTGCCTCCAACACCAAGAATGCGGCGCATGGAGGCGCCGCTGGACTCAGATTGGTACGTTGCCTGCTGGGGATAGTTCCGTGGCAATAGGGCGCAGTGCTTTGAAAATCGCGGCCAGTTACGTTAGCGAAAAATGATGCTGTAAAACTGTAGCCGCAGCCAAAACATCGGCGGCGTTCGTCGTCTGGCTTCCATGTCGGCAGGCCCAGGAACGCGGCGGCTGTAGCGCCAACTTCAGCCGGCTTTAGCTTTCGCGCGGCGTCGTGCGGGACGGTCCGCTCGGCTCAGATAAACATCGATCACTGCGCTTTCACCCAGCAGCGGGCGGGCGTGCTCGAATAGGCTCATATAGAGGATATCCACTGCTGTGAAGCGCTCGCCGAGAATGTACGGGCCGTGACCCAAAGCCTCCTCGATATGGCTCATCATCGCTTGGTAAAGGCGTGCCATGGCCGCATCTCGCTCCAAGGCCTGGTTGCCCTTCATGTAAATCAACGGTTCGGTCAACCCGACCTGATAGAACAGCCAGGTTATATAGCGCGCCCGCAGGGGGTCGCCGACCGGCACGCCAATCCTGGATTGTGGAAATAGGTCCGTGAGATACAGCGCAACGGCTCCGGTCTCGCTGATCACCTGGCCGCCATGCTCCAGCGCCGGAGTAAAGCCGTGCGGGTGAGGATTACGGGGGTCCGCTTCGCCATCGCCCACGTTCGGATCACTTACGACCTGAAGCTCATAATCAGCGCCCAGCTCTTCCAGAAGCCAGACAATGCGCGACGAAAAAGAGCCAGGAGCGTGGTACAGCTTCAAATTGCCAGGCATCGCGATATTTCCTCCGAAGTCAGATCGGCCACCGTCTTCGAGCGTGGCGGCCAGACAATTCAGGCTAGCCCAGCGCCGCTGTATTCGCACATTCGGGTTATCCAAAATCCACCGAAACAACGCTGCTGCTTGCTTATGCGCGTTCGGTCAAGGTTAAAAGCTGGCGTTTAAAGCAAGTTCATCTGCTGACCTGGCGGCGCGAAGCGGCTGCAATCCAGGCCGAAGTTCTGCTCGCGGCGGTTGTAGCCCAGACGTCGGCAAGCCAGCTGAAAGCGCTGGCCGAGCAGCTCGGCGAATTGGCCCTCGCCGCGCATGCGGCTGCCAAAGCGGCTGTCGTACTCCTTGCCGCCGCGTGACTGGCGCACCAGGCTCATGACATGAGCGGCACGCTGCGGAAAATGTTCTTGTAGCCACTCATCGAATAACGTTGCGACCTCATGGGGCAGGCGCAGCATCACGTAGCCAGCCGAACGGGCGCCGGCATCACGCGCCGCCGCGAGCATGCGCTCCAGCTCCATGTCATTGATCATCGGAATCATCGGCGCGCACATCACACTTACCGGCACGCCCGCTTCGTGCAGGCTGCGCAACACCCGCAGTCGCGCCGAGGGCGACGCCGCGCGCGGCTCCATGATGCGTTTCAGTTCGTCGTCCAGCGTGGTCAGGCTGACGGAGACGCTGACCAGCTGCTGCTCGGCCAACGGCACCAGCAGATCGAGATCGCGCAGCACCAGCGAACCCTTGGTAATGATGTGCACCGGGTGCTTGAAGCGCAGCAGGATCTCCAGCGCCTGGCGCGTCAGACGCTGCTCGCGCTCCAGCGGCTGATAGGCGTCGGTATTCACCCCCAGCGCGATCGGTTGCGGCACGTAGCCCGGCTTGGAGAGTTCCTGTGCGAGGCGCTCGGCGAGGTTGGTCTTGGCGATCAGCCGCGTCTCGAAATCGATGCCGGGCGACAGGTCCCAATAGGCATGACTGGGCCGCGCAAAGCAGTAGATGCAACCGTGTTCGCAGCCTCGATAGGGATTGACCGAGCGATCGAAACCCACGTCTGGCGACTGGTTGCGGGTCAGTACGCTCTTGGCCGTCTCGAATCGCACTTCGGTGGCGCGGGTCGGCGGCACGTCCTGTTCCCAGCCGTCGCCGTACGCCTCGCTGCGTGTCGGGGCGAAACGGTTGTCCGGGTTGATCGCAGTGCCGCGGCCGCGTGGTGTGGCACGGGGGAAGCTCATGGGAAATCGATCCAGTTACTGTTCATGCATACAGTAATCGCCTCGGCAACAGCGCGCCAGCGCCGCTGATCGACGCTGCTTGCTACCGCCTGTCGGCTGGCTCGGGAACATTTGCCTCGCGCTCGGGACAAAGGGGCTGACCGGGTAACGCTTGCACGCGCGAGCGACGCCTGTCGTGGAGCCGCCCGGCAAACAACAAGGACGATCGGAGCGCGACGCGCAACCGATCCGGCAGTACCGGCATGCACCGCTTGCGTGCGCTCCATCCTTCACGTCACTGCCGCTACTCGTCAGGAGCAGACCATGCATCCCACCGGCTCTTTCCACACCCGGGAGAACAATTTCGACTTCCTGCGCTTTTTCGCTGCGGCGCTGGTGCTGTTCGCCCACAGCTATCCGCTGGTTGGCCGCCGCGGTGATGAGCCCCTGACATTGCTGACCGGCTACGAAAAGGGCGGCTCGATCGCCGTCGGCATCTTCTTCGTCATGAGCGGCTATCTGATCACCTCGTCCTGGCTGGCCAGCAGCAGTCCGAAGAGCTTTCTGATCAAGCGGGCGCTGCGCATCTTCCCGGCGCTGATCGTCGCGGTGCTGCTCTCGGTCTTCGTCATCGGGCCGCTGGTCACGCAATTCGACCTCGCGCGCTACCTCGCCGCCGATGGCACCTGGACCTATCTGCAGAACATCCTGCTGGTGACGCGCTACGAACTGCCCGGTGTGTTCACCGGCAACACCTATCCTGATGTGGTCAACGGCTCGTTGTGGACGTTGCCGCTGGAAGTGCTGATGTACATCGGCGTGATGATTCTCGGGCTGACCGGTTTCCTCAAGCGGCGGCTGATCTTCCTGCCGATTGCGGTGCTTGCCGTCGGGCATTTCTGGCTGCTGGGCAAGCTGGGGATCGAGTCCTACTTCATCAAGAATATCTTCAAGCTGGGCTTGCTCTATTACAGCGGCTCGGCACTGTTCCTCTATCGCGACGACATCCCCTGGCGCGGCTGGATCGCGGCGTTGTTGTTCGCCGCGCTGGTGGCAACCTTCCGTACCGACATCGGCCCGCTGGTTTACTTCATCGCACTGCCGTATGTGGTGCTCTATCTGGCCTACGCGCCGCTGCCGCTGATCTCGCGTTTCGGCAAGTACGGCGATTTCTCCTATGGCCTGTACATCTACGCCTTCCCGTTCCAGCAGCTGACCATCTACCTGTTCGGTCCGCAGGTCGGCGTGCTCGGCCTGACGCTGATCGCCTTCGTGCCGACGCTGATCCTCGCCGCGCTGTCCTGGCACCTGATCGAAGCGCCGGCGATGAAGCTCAAGCGCCTATTTGCTTCGCCACCGCAGCCGGGGCGAGCGACGCCGAAGGTCGAGGGCTGATTTGGACTGGTAAAAAAAAGGAACCCGCCACTTGGCGGGTTCTTTGTTTGAGAGGTTGGGCGCGCCGAGTCTTGGCCGCGAAGTGAAGTCTTTCACCTCATGACTCGGCGCACCTGCAGATCACGGTAAGCGGCTGTTGGATCGCCCTGTACCTCCAGACGCCCCGCGGCAGCCAGTACGCGGGCGCGCCAGTAGAGGAAGAAATCCGTGGGAAAGAAGCCGTCGCAATGGCCCATGGCCTCGGCCATCGCACGCGCCAGCGGAGCGAATTTGTCGGGGCTGGCAGCGACCAGCGCCGCGTCGATCAGTCGATAGTCTTCGCCCCGAAACGCCCCCGCGAACCAGCGGCGAATGTCATGCGAGCCGGCGCACTGCTCGTGCCAGACCGCAGCGAGTTCAGCCTGGCGAGACGCGGGAACCGCCTGTGGGCTGTATAGCGCCGCCAGTGCCTCGGGCGAATGCATGGATACCGCCTCGCGCTGGCCGGCGCGGCTGTCTCCGGTGCCGCAAGCGACTTCGTGCAACCCGCAGCTGGAGCCCTGCAGCAGCGCGGCGACGCGAGCCAGCAGCAGCTGTTCGGATGCGCTGTCGCCGTGCCAGACCGTTACGGCTGCAGCCTGTTTGGCTAGGTTGGCTAGCCAGAGCGCATCAGCCGCCAGCTCATCGGCGAACACCGGGCGTGGAGCCACCTCCGCGGGCCAGACCTGCTCCCAGAATGCGGCGCGAGCAGCGCAAGGCGCACGATCCACGTCATTCAGCGGTCCGACAGCCAGGTCGTCGCGCAACACCCGCATCTGTATCTCGGGCTCGAGCCTGGCCAGCAGCGCACGTACGCTGTCGCCGGCCAGGTCGCCGCAGGTCAGGTGCAGCACAGTGGCTACTCGGGCTTCTTCAACTTCGGATTAGGGAAAAACTGCACCGACTGTACCTGCGGGTTGGCCGGCTTGGGCTGGACCTTGTTCACCCGCGTGCCCAGCTCCATCGGTACCGACTGGCCCTGGGCGTTGAGCGTGTCGGCGTAGCCGCAGTCGATGCATTCGCGGTGCGGCACGCCGTCGACGTCCCACATCTTGATGCAGTCCGTGCCGCTGCACGCGGGGCACACGGCCCCGGCGATGAAGCGCTTGGTGGTGACCCGGGTTACTTCGTCGTTCATGCCGCGGCCTCCGCTACCAGCCCGAGGTGGCGCAGCAGGGCGTCGATGGACGGCTCGCGGCCTCGGAAATCGACGAACAGTACCATCGGCTCCTGGGAGCCGCCACGGGCCAGGATCGCCTCGCGGAAGGCGCGCCCGGTCTCGGAGTTGAACACACCTTCTTCCTCGAAGCGCGAGAAGGCATCGGACGACAGCACCTCGGCCCACTTGTAGCTGTAGTAACCGGCCGCATAACCACCGGAAAAGATGTGCGCGAAGCTGTTGGGGAAGCGGTTGTAGGCCGGTGGGCGCATCACCGAGACCTCGTCGCGGATGTGCTCGAGTACCTGCAGCACGCTGCGACCGTCGCCATGGGTGGCGTGGAGTTCGAAGTCGAACAGGGAGAATTCAAGCTGGCGCGCCATCATCATGCCGGACTGGAAGTTCTTCGCCGCCAGCATCATGTCCAGTTTGTCCTGCGGCAGGCGCTCGCCGGTCTGGTAGTGGCCGGAGATGTGCGCCAGGCCTTCGGGGTCCCAGCACCAGTTCTCCATGAACTGGCTCGGCAGCTCCACGGCATCCCAGGCCACGCCATTGATGCCCGAGGCGCCGGCGTGCTCGACCTGGGTCAGCAGGTGGTGCAGGCCATGGCCGAACTCGTGGAATAGCGTGGTGACTTCATCGTGGGTCAAGAGCGCAGGGCGCTCGCCCACCGGCGGGGTGAAGTTGCAAACCAGGTTGGCTACCGGCGTCTGCAGCGTGCCAGCGGCGGTACGGCGCTTGTCGCGGGCGCCATCCATCCAGGCGCCGCCGCGCTTGTTCGGCCGCGCATAGAGGTCAAAGAAGAAGCGCCCGACGTGCTGGCCGTTCTCGGTGATCTCGAACAGACGCACTTCGGGATGCCAGCCGTCGAAGCCTTCCAGCTCGTGAATCTCGATGCCGTACAGGCGCTGGACGATACAGAACAGCCCGGACAGCACCTTGTCGATCGGGAAGTAGGCGCGCAGCTCTTCCTGGTTCAGGCTGTAGCGCTGCTGGCGCAGTTTCTCGGCGTAGTAGCCGAGGTCCCAGCTCTGCAGGTCGTCCAGGCCCTGTTCGGCGGCGAAGGCGCGCAGTTCGGCCAGGTCCCGCTCGGCGAACGGCTTGCTGCGCACCGCCAGGTCGCGCAGGAAGCTCAGCACCTGTTCGGTGGATTCGGCCATCTTGGTCGCCAGCGACAGCTCGGCGAAGTTGCCGTAGCCGAGCAGGCCGGCCAGCTCGTGGCGCAGCTCGAGGATCTCGGCCATCACCGGACCGTTGTCGAACTGTCCGGCATTCGGGCCCTGGTCCGAGGCGCGGGTGCAGTAGGCGGTGTAGACCTCCTCGCGCAGGTCGCGGTTGTCGGCGTAGGTCATCACCGCGTAGTAGCTGGGGAATTCCAGGGTGATCAGCCAGCCGTCCAGATCCTTCGCCTTGGCTGCCTCGGCCATCTGCGCCTTGGCCGAATCGGTGATGCCGGCCAGCAGGCTTTCGTCGGTGATGTGGCGGGTCCAGGCCTGAGTCGCGTCCAGCAGCTGGTTGGAAAATTTGCTGCCGAGCTCCGCGAGCTTCATCTGGATGGCACCGAAGCGCTGCTGCTCGACCGGTGGAAGGTCGATACCGGACAGGCGGAAGTCACGCAGCGAATGCTCGAGGATGGTCTTTTGCGCCACTTCGAAGCCAGCCGCCGCGGGGTTTGCGGCCAATGCCTGGTAGGCCTCGAACAGGTCGCGGTTCTGTCCGAGTTCGGTGTAGTAGGCCGACAGCTTGGGCAGGCAGGCCTCATAGGCGGTACGCAGCTCCGGGCTGTTGCACACGGAGTTGAGGTGGCTGACCGGCCCCCAGGCGCGCGCGAGGCGGTCGTTCAGTTCGTCGAGGCCGACCACCAGGGTCTGCCAGTCCAGGCTGTCGGCCGGGCGGCTAAGCAGTTCCTGGATCGCCACGCGGTTGTCGCCGAGGATGGTGTCGATGGCCGGCTCGACGTGCTCCGGGCGGATCTCGGAGTAGGGTGGCAGATCGAAATCTTGCAGCAGGGGATTGTTCGCGCTCACGGGGGACACCTTGTGACGAAAGGGATTGCAGGCCGCTCACTTGAGTGAGGCTGGACAGGCCAGCGCGCAGGCAGATGTCCTAGATGGACGCGCTGCCGCGCTTTTTCAACGCCGGGCGACGAAACGCGCCGCCGGCAAGCAGCCGGTAGTTAACTCTGACCACGCCAGGCGGCATGCTGCTCAGGCCTGGTTCACCGCGGCAATGCCGACCATCTTAATTACAATCGACCCTTCCCGCAGCCAAAGAGGTTTCTATCGTGGCGATACGCAGCTTCCAAAACAGCACTCCGAAACTGGGCGAGCGCGTGTTCGTCGACGACTCCGCGGTGCTTATCGGCGATGTCGAGATCGGCGCCGACAGCTCGGTTTGGCCGCTGACGGTGATCCGCGGCGACATGCACCGCATCCGTATCGGCGCGCGCTCGAGCATCCAGGACGGCAGCGTGCTGCACATCACCCATGCCGGGCCGTACAACCCGGACGGCTTTCCGCTGACCATCGGCGACGAAGTCACCGTCGGGCACAAGGTCACCCTGCACGGTTGCACCCTGGGCAATCGCATCCTGGTGGGTATGGGTTCGATCGTGATGGACGGCGTGGTGGTCGAGGACGAAGTGATCATCGGTGCCGGCAGCCTGGTGCCGCCGGGCAAGACGCTGGAGTCCGGCTACCTCTACGTCGGCAGCCCGGTGAAGCAGGCGCGCCCGCTGACCGACAAGGAGCGCAGCTTCTTCAGCTATACCGCCGGCAATTATGTGAAGCTCAAGGACCAGCACCTCGCCGAGCGCGCCTGATCCCGCTTACTTGGCGAACAGCTGACTCATGTCCTTGAACGCCTTGAATTCCAGGGCGTTGCCGCAGGGGTCGAGCAGGAACATGGTCGCCTGCTCGCCTACCTGGCCCTGGAAGCGCACATAGGGCTCGATGACGAAGCGCGTGCCGCGCGCCTTCAGCCGCTCGGCCAGTGCCTCCCATTGTTCCCAGCCAAGCACCACGCCGAAATGCGGCACCGGTACGTCGTGGCCATCCACCGGGTTGCTGTGGGCTGCTTCCTGATGCGGCATCTTCGGTGCTTCGTGGATCACCAGCTGGTGACCGAAGAAATCGAAATCCACCCAGTGCTCGCTGCTGCGGCCCTCGGCGCAGCCGAACGTCTCCCCGTAGAAGGTGCGGGCGGCGGCCAGATCGTGGACGGGAATGGCGAGGTGGAAGGGCGAAAGCGTCATAGATGGCACTCCTGAGCATGGGACGCTTCGAGTCTAGAGCCTTTTTCCACCGATCGGCCTACGCTCTGCAGAACAGAGACGAAAGGAGAGCCGTCGATGCGCGCCATGTTGCTGGAACAGATTGGCCAACCGTTGCAGCTGCGCGAACTGCCCGAGCCGCAAGCGGGGCCAGGGGCGCTGCGGGTCAAGGTACTGGCTTGCGGCGTCTGTCGCACCGACCTGCACGTGGTGGACGGCGAGTTGCCGGAGGCGCCGCTGCCGATCATCCCGGGTCACGAGATTGTCGGCCGCGTCGATGCGCTGGGCGAAGGCGTCAGCGGTTTCGAGCTGGGCCAGCGGGTCGGCATTCCCTGGCTCGGGCATACCTGCGGCACCTGCAGCTATTGCCAACACGCCGAGGAAAACCTCTGCGATGCGCCGCAGTTCACCGGCTACACGCGGCCGGGCGGTTATGCCGAATACGTGGTGGCCGACGCGCGCTTCGCCTTTGCCCTCGGCGAGGAGGGCGATGCCGTGGCGCTGGCGCCACTGCTCTGTGCCGGGCTGATCGGCTGGCGTTCGCTGGTCAAGGCCGGCGACGGCAAGCGTCTGGGCCTGTACGGCTTCGGCGCCGCGGCACATATCGTCATGCAGGTGGCGCGTTGGCAGGGGCGCGACGTGTATGCCTTCAGCCGCCCGGGCGATGTGGCCGCGCAGGATTTCGCTCGTTCGCTGGGTGCGGTTTGGGCCGGGGATTCAGGGGAGCTGCCACCGGTGCCACTGGATGCTGCGATCATCTATGCACCGGCCGGCGAACTGGTGCCGGCTGCCTTGCGTGCCGTGCGCAAGGGCGGGCGGGTGGTCTGCGCCGGCATCCACATGAGCGACATTCCGAGCTTCCCCTACGACATCCTCTGGCAGGAGCGCGAGCTGGTCTCGGTGGCCAACCTGACCCGTCAGGACGGCCTGGATTTCTTCCCGGTCGCCGCGCAGGTCGGCATTCATACCGAAACCCATGCCTATCCGCTGGAACAGGCCAACCAGGCGCTGGATGATCTGCGCCATGGGCGCTTCCAGGGTGCGGCAGTGCTGGTGCCCTGACGGGGCGGCGTGATGAAACGGTGGAAAATCGCTGCGCGAGTGTTCCACCCTACGAGGCATCGGCATGAGTTCTCGTAGGGTGGAAAACGGTGCAGCCTTTTCAACCGGATGGCCGAGCCCTCAAACGAAAAACCCCGCCGAGGCGGGGTTTGTTCAGCGCAACGCGGTCACGGTCAGAAGGCCGGAACGACGGCACCCTTGTACTTTTCCTCGATGAACTTGCGCACTTCTTCGCTGTGCAGCGCGGCGGCCAGCTTCTGCATAGCGTCGCTGTCCTTGTTGTCCGGACGGGCAACCAGGATGTTCACGTAGGGCGAGTCGCTGCCTTCGATGACCAGGGCGTCCTGGGTCGGGTTCAGCTTGGCTTCCAGCGCGTAGTTGGTGTTGATCAGCGCCAGGTCGACCTGGGTCAGCACGCGCGGCAGGGTCGCCGCTTCCAGCTCACGCACCTTGATGTTCTTCGGGTTCTCGGCGATGTCCTTCGGAGTCGCGGTGATGCCGGCACCATCTTTCAGCGTGATCACGCCTGCCTTGGCCAGCAGCAGCAGGGCGCGGCCGCCGTTGGTGGCGTCGTTGGGAATGACCACGGTGGCGCCACTGGGCAGCTCGTCCAGCGACTTGACCTTGCTCGAGTAGGCACCGAAGGGCTCGATGTGCACACCGGCAACGCTGACCAGATCGGTGCCCTTGCCCTTGTTGAACTCATCCAGGTACGGCTGGTGCTGGAAGAAATTGGCGTCCAGGCGCTTCTCGGCGACCTGGATGTTCGGCTGCACGTAGTCGGTGAAGACCTTGACGTTCAGCTCCACGCCTTGCTCGGCCAGCTGCGGCTTGACAAACTCCAGCAGCTCGGCGTGCGGCACGGCGGTGGCGGCCACGGTCAAGGTTTCGGCGGCCTGCGCGGAAAATGCTGCGACGGTGGCCAGGGCGGCAATCAGTTTCTTCATCGTTCGGTTCCTTCAGAGGTAGATCGGGTGCGAATTTCGCTCGCCCTAGCAAGCCGTCGAAAAACTAGCTGCGTTGGCAATACTGCGTTAGAAACAGGCTCGGAGTGCTCATTTAGAGTACTAAACTCAGCGTCCTCGCCTGTTTTGACTCGTTACACTCACCCTTCGGGCCAGCCTTCGGCTGTTACTCCCGCTGGTCGTTGCGCCTTGTCTTGCCTGCCTCGCCTACGTTTTTTCAACGGCCTGCTGATGGTTCATTTGCGTGAAAAATGGGTGACCAGCCTGTCGCCGACGCTTTGCAGCACCTGCACCAGCACCAGCAGCAGGACCACGGTGACGACCATCACGTCGGTCTGGAAACGCTGGTAGCCGAAGCGGATGGCCAGGTCGCCGAGGCCGCCGGCACCCACCACACCGGCCATCGCGGTGTAGGACACCAGGGTGATGGCGGTGACGGTAATGGCGGCGATGATGCCCGGACGCGCTTCCGGCAGCAATGCGCTGAAGATGATCTGCCGCGTCGTGGCACCCATGGCCTGGGTTGCCTCGATGATGCCGCGGTCCACCTCGCGCAGCGCGGTCTCCACCAGGCGCGCGAAGAACGGGGCGGCGCCCACCACCAGCGGTGGAATGGCCCCGGCCACGCCCAGTGAGGTGCCGGTGATCAGCACTGTGAAGGGAATCATCACGATCAAGAGAATGATGAACGGCAGCGAGCGCAATACGTTGACCGCGAATGACAGCGCGGCATACAGCGGCGCGTTTTCGAACAGCTGGCGCGGACCGCAGAGAAACAGCAGCACGCCCAGCGGCAGGCCGAGAAGGATGGTGAACAGCAGCGAGCCGCCGAGCATCAGCAGGGTGTCCAGCGTGGCCAGCCAGATCTCGTACCAGTCGACATTCCCTAACAAGGAGCTGAAAAGGGCTTCCATCAGCGCAATACCTCCACATGCACGTCGGCGGCCTGCAGTTGTGCCATTGCCGCTGCCATGTCACCGCCGATCAGCGCCAGCGTGAGCTGGCCGTAGGGGGTGTCCTTGATGCGGTCGATGCGCCCGGACAGGATGCTGTAGTCGACCCCGGTTTCACGGGCGACGGTGCCCAGCAGCGGCTTGTAGGTGGCGTCGCCCTGGAAGGTCAGGCGCAGGATGCGGCCCGGCACATGAGCGAAATCGTCGTGCAGCTCGCTTTCATCCATCGCCTCGTCTTCCAGCACGAAGCGCTGGGTGGTCGGGTGCTTGGGATGCAGGAACACTTCGGTGACCGGCCCCTGTTCGACGATGGCACCGGCATCCATCACCGCGACGCGGTCGCAGACGCGGCGGATGACGTCCATCTCATGGGTGATCAGCACGATGGTCAGCTTCAGCTCGCGGTTGATCTCGGCCAGCAGCTGCAGCACCGATGCGGTCGTCTGCGGGTCGAGGGCGCTGGTGGCTTCGTCGCAGAGCAGGATGCTCGGCTCGGTGGCCAGCGCACGGGCAATACCGACGCGCTGCTTCTGACCACCGGAGAGCTGCGCCGGATATTTGCGCGCGTGCTCCTTGAGGCCGACACGGTCGAGCAGGGCGGCGACGCGGGCGTCGATCTCACTGCGCGAGCGAATGCCAGCCAGGCGCAGCGGCATGGCGACGTTGTCCGCCACGGTCTTCGACATCAGCAGGTTGAAGTGCTGGAAGATCATCCCGACGCGCTGACGGAAGCGCCGCAGGCCGTCGGCATCGAGCGCGGTGACATCTTCGCCGTTGACCAGGATGCGCCCGCCGGAGGGTTCCTCAAGGCGGTTGATCAGACGCAGCAGCGTGCTCTTGCCGGCGCCAGAATGGCCGATCAGGCCGAAGACTTCACCGGAGGCGATCTCCAGCTGCGTCGGCTGCAGGGCAGGGACGTCTCTGCCGCCGGTCCGATAGGTTTTGTGGACTTGATGGAATTCGATCACGGGCGAACCTTGTGGGTGCGGCGTTCGTTGCCGGGATATTCGGCGAAAGCCGGGCATTCTACCCGTTTGCCGGCGAGGTCGCTTGTCTGTGCCGCTGCGATTGAGCAAATGCATCGGGCTTATAGCCAAAGCAAATCGGTTCGGCCGGCAACCATGTAGCCGCTATGGGGGTCACTAACCGGTACGCCGTGAAATGATCACGCATCAGGTCCAGACCGTGGCCCGATCGTTCGCGGTTCAGCTCACCGCTAATGGAGGCCCACCATGACCGAAAAGACCCCTAAACAGAGCGAGCTGGCCGGCACCGATACCGTCGACCGTGCCAATCACAACGCCAAGCTCGACCAACTGGAAGAATTTCGCAGCGACGCCACCGGCGAGGCGCTGCGCACCAACCAGGGCGTAAAGATCGCCGACAACCAGAACACCCTCAAGGCCGGCGACCGTGGGCCCTCGCTGCTCGAAGACTTCATCATGCGCGAGAAGCTCACCCACTTTGACCACGAGCGCATCCCCGAGCGCATCGTGCATGCGCGTGGTTCGGCGGCGCACGGTGTGTTCGTTAGCTACGCCGACCACAGCTGGCTGACCAAGGCCTCGTTCCTCGCCGCCGAAGGCAAGGAAACCCCGGTCTTCACGCGCTTCTCCACCGTGCAGGGCTCGCGCGGCTCGGCAGACACCGTGCGCGACGTGCGCGGCTTCGCCACCAAGTTCTACACCGACGAGGGCAACTTCGATCTGGTCGGCAACAACATGCCAGTGTTCTTCATTCAGGATGCGATCAAGTTTCCGGACTTCGTGCATGCGGTGAAACCCGAGCCGCACAACGAGATCCCGCAGGCACAGTCCGCTCACGACAGCTTCTGGGACTTCGTCTCGCTGACCCCGGAATCGGCGCACATGGTGCTCTGGACCATGTCCGACCGCGCCCTGCCGCGTAGCTTCCGGGCGATGGAAGGCTTTGGCGTGCACACCTTCCGCCTGATCAACGCCGAGGGCGTCAGCCGCTTCGTCAAGTTCCACTGGAAGCCGGTTGCGGGCGCCTTCTCGCTGGTCTGGGACGAGACGCTGAAGATTGCCGGCAAAGACCCGGACTTCAACCGCCGCGACATGTGGGAGTCCATCGAGATGGGCGACTACTTCGAGTGGGAGCTGGGCGTGCAGGTGGTGGAAGAGGCCGACGAGCACAAGTTCGATTTCGACCTGCTCGACCCGACCAAGCTCATCCCCGAGGAGCTGGTGCCGGTGCAGAAGCTCGGCAAGATGACCCTCAACCGCAACCCGGACAACTTCTTCGCCGAGACCGAGCAGGCCGCCTTCCACATTGGCCACATCGTGCCGGGCATCGACTTCACCAATGACCCGCTGCTGCAGGGCCGGCTGTTCTCCTACACCGACACCCAGCTGCTGCGTCTCGGTGGGCCAAACTTCCACGAGATCCCGATCAACCGTCCGCTGTGTCCGTTCCACAACAATCAGCGCGACGCCTTCCATCGCCAGACGATCCACAAGGGCCGCGCCAACTACGAGCCCAACTCGATCGACAGCGGCTGGCCCAAAGAAACCCCGCCGGCAGCTCAGGGCGGCGGTTTCGAGAGCTATCCCGAGCGGGTCGAGGGCCACAAGATCCGCAACCGCAGCGAATCCTTCGGCGACCACTTCTCCCAGGCGACGCTGTTCTGGAACAGCATGAGCGAGCCGGAAAAGGAACACATTGTCGGCGCCTATACCTTCGAGCTGGGCAAGGTCGAGCGGATCTTCATCCGTGAACGCCAGGTCAACGAGATTCTCGCCAATATCGACTTGGAACTGGCCCGCCGTGTCGCCGAAAACCTGGGTCTGCCGGCGCCTAGCGCACCGACCGTGACGCCGAAGACGCCAACCCCGCAGGATTCGCCGGCGCTGAGCCTGATGAACCATGCACCGGGCAACATCAAGTCGCGCAAGGTGGCCATCCTGGTAGCCAACGGCGTCGATGGTGCGGCGATCGATGCGTTCAAGGCCAAGCTGGCCTCGGAGGGCGCGCTGGCAAAGATCATCGGCCCGTCACCGGCGCCGGTGAAAACGGCGGACGGCAAGATGCTGCCGGTCGACGCCGCGATGGATGGCATGCCCTCGGTGATGTTCGACGCCGTGTTCGTCCCCGGCGGCGCCGATGCGGCGGCGGCCATGGCCAAGTCCGGCGAGGCCAAGCACTACGTGCTGGAGGCCTACAAGCACCTGAAACCTATCGTCATGCTTGGTGCGGCGCGGCCGCTGCTGGCATCGCTGGGCCTGCAACCCGACAGCGGTCTGCTGGAGGGTGACGATGTGGACGGTGTGTTCGGCAACTTCGCCCAGGCGCTTGGCCAGCATCGGGTCTGGGCGCGCGAGGCCGCGGCGGAGGCCATCCCCGCCTGAGGTTTGCGCAAGGTTCGGCGCGGGCGCCAGCCCGCTCGAAACGTGCTGCGAACCATCGACCACAGAACGCCGGCGCATGCCGGCGGTCTGCTTTTTTTTACTTGGTTAACTCGCCGCAAAGGCCCGCAATAGACACAGGTCATGGTCTCGCTGATCTGGCTTGCCCATGCTGAAGGCGTCTGTCAGCGGATGGAGCCATACCATGAGCGATACCCCTAACGTAGCCCTTCGCCAAGGTCTGCTTGGCATCCCGATCGGTCTGTTGGTGGCCGTACTGGCGCTCATTGGCGTGCTGCTGATGCCACTGCCTGCCGACCTGCCCGTGGCCGGCCAGCGGGTGCTGGCCATCCTTGTGTTTGCAGTGGTGGTGTGGATCACCGAAGCGGTGTCCTACGAGGTCAGCGCGATCATGATCACCGCGCTGCTGGCGTTTCTCGTCGGCACGGCGCCTACGCTGGAAAACCCTGAGGTGGTCTACGGCACCTCCAAAGCGATCAGCATGGGGCTTTCCGGTTTCGCCAATCCGGCATTGGCGCTGGTCGCGGGCGCCCTGTTCATCGCTGCGGCGATGACGCTTACCGGGCTCGACCGTCGCATTGCGCTGATGACCCTCTCCAGGGTCGGCACCAGTTCGCGGCACATTCTCGGCGGTACGCTGGTGGTCATCGTCCTGCTCAGCCTGGTGGTGCCCAGCGCCACGGCGCGAGCCGCCTGCGTGGTGCCGATCATGCTCGGCATCATCAACGCTTTTGGGATCGACAAACGTTCCAACTTTGCCGCCGGCATGATGATCATCGTCGCCCAGGGCACCAGCATCTGGAACATCGGTATCCAGACCGCAGCGGCGCAGAACCTGCTGCTGGTGGGCTTCATGGACAAGCTGCTAGGTGAGCGAGTCAGCTGGATCGACTGGCTCATCGCCGGCGCACCCTGGGCCGTGCTGATGTCCTTCGTGCTGCTGTTCATCGTGCTCAAGCTGCTGCCGCCGGAAACCGAGCGGATAGCCGGTGGCAAGGAAGCCGTGGCCCGCTCGCTCGCCGAACTCGGGCCGATGACCTCGGCGCAGAAGCGCCTGCTTGCCGTGTCCATCGGGCTGCTGCTGTGCTGGGCCACCGAGGGCAAGCTGCACAGCTTCGACACCACCAGCACCACCTACGCGGGTCTGGTGATCCTGATGCTGCCGCGCATCGGCGTGATGAACTGGAAGGAGGTTCAGGCGCGGGTGCCCTGGGGCACGGTGATCGTCTTCGGCGTCGGGATCAGCCTCGGCACGGTATTGCTCACGACTCAGGCCGGACAGTGGCTCGGCGCGCAGGTGGTGGCCCACACCGGGCTTGGCGTGGTGGGGCCGCTGGGTATCTTCGCCATTCTCGGTGCCTTCCTCATCGTGATCCATCTGGGCTTTGCCAGTGCCACGGCGCTGACATCGGCGATGCTGCCGATCCTGATTTCGGTGTTGCTCAGCCTGCCAGGGGATTTCAGCCGGCTGGGGATGACCATGCTGCTCGGCTTTGTCGTCAGCTATGGCTTCATCCTGCCGATCAATGCGCCGCAGAACATGGTTTGCCTGGGCACCGAGACCTTCAGCGCCCGGCAATTTGCCAAGGTCGGCGTGCTGGTAACGCTGATCGGCTATCTGAGCATGTTGCTGTTCGCGATGACCTGGTGGCGCTGGCTGGGTTGGATCTGAGCGGCACTACATTTTGGATCGACGCCTGGCAGCACTGATGCGCTAGGCGTTCTTGCCCGGTAGCGCCTCCAGCTCGCGCCAGTGCAGGAACAGGCGCAGATCGAACTCGATCTGCCCGTAGCCGGGCAGCATGTGTTCGCACAGCTTGTAGAAGGCATGGTTGTGCTCGCTCTCACGCAGATGGGCGAGTTCGTGCACCACGATCATCTGCAGGAATTCCGGCGCCGCCTCGCGAAACAGTGCGGCGACGCGAATCTCCTTTTTCGCCTTGAGCTTGCCGCCCTGCACCCGTGACACCGCGGTATGCAGGCCCAGCGCGCGATGGGTCAGGTCCAGGCGATTGTCATAGAGCACCTTGTCGATCGGCGGCGCGCTTTTCAGATAGTCCTGCTTGAGCTTCTGCACGTAGCCGTACAGCGCCTTGTCACTCTGCACTTCGTGCCGTGCCGGGTAACGACGCTGCAGATAGTCACCCAGGCGCTCTTCGGCGATCAGCTGGCGAACCTGCGCCAGCAGCGGCTCCGGGTAACCGCGCAGGTACTTGAGATCGGTCATGGCCTCAGGCCCGCTTCGGCCAGGCGAAGCTGAGCAGGAACAGCGCGGCGGCGCTGACCACGATGGACGGCCCGGCGGGGGTGTCTTCGAACCAGGACAGCGTCAGACCCAGGCACACCGCGACGATGCCCAACACGCTGGCGCCAAAGGCCATCTGCTCTGGCGTGCGCGCATGGCGTTGCGCCGCGGCCGCGGGAATGATCAGCAGCGAGGTGATCAGCAGCACGCCGACGATCTTCATCGCCACGGCGATCACCACGGCGATCAGCAGCATCAGCGCCAGGCGGATACCGGCCACCGGCAACCCTTCGACCTTGGCCAGCTCCTCGTGCACGGTGATCGCCAAGAGCGGCCGCCACAGCGGAATCAGCATCAGCAGCACCAGGGCGCTGCCGCCGATGATCCAGGCCAGATCGCTCGGCCCGACGGCGAGCAGATCGCCGAACAGATAGCCCATCAGGTCGATGCGCACGTCATCCATGAAGCTCAGCGACACCAGGCCCAGCGACAGCGTGCTGTGCGCGAGAATGCCGAGCAGCGTGTCCGAGGCCAGCGGCTGGCGCTGCTGCAGGGTGACCAGCAAGAGCGCGAGCAGCACGCAGCCGACGGTCACCGCCAGGGTCAGGTTGACGTCGAGCATCAGTCCGAGGGCGACGCCGAACAGCGCGGCGTGGGACAGGGTGTCGCCGAAATAGGCCATGCGCCGCCAGACGACGAAAGAGCCGAGCGGGCCGGCGACCAGCGCCAGGGCCAGGCCGGCGAGCAAGGCGTTGAGAAGGAAATCGGGCATGTCAGTGCTTGCAGTTCGGGCCGTGGACGTGGGGTTTGCCGGTCACCACGCTGCCGTGCAGGTCGTGGCTGTGGTCGTGCTGGTGGTGATAGATCGCCAGACTGCGCGCGTCCTGGCCGAACAGTTCGACGAAGGCCGGGTCGCTGCTGACCTGCTCAGGATGCCCTGAGCAGCAGACGTGGCGATTGAGGCAGACCACCTGGTCGGTGGCGCTCATCACCAGATGCAGGTCGTGGGAAACCATTAGCACGCCGCAGCCGTAACGGTCGCGCAGTACGCCGATCAACCGGTACAGCTCGGCCTGGCCAGCCACGTCCACACCCTGTACGGGTTCATCCAGCACTAGCAGTTCCGGTTCGCGCAGCAGGGCGCGGGCGAGCAGCACACGCTGCATCTCGCCGCCGGAAATCTTCTGCAGCGGGCTGTCGATCACGTGTTCGGCACCGACTTCGCCCAGCGCCGCCAACGCACGGGCACGGTCGACGCCGGGCACCAGGCGCAGAAAGCGCAGCACCGACAAGGGTAGGGTGGGGTCCACGTGGAGCTTCTGCGGCATGTAGCCGACACGCAGCTTCGGCTTGCGCCAGACCTGGCCGCGATCGGGTTTCAGCAATCCGAGCACGGCGCGGACCAGGGTGGTCTTGCCGGCCCCGTTGGGGCCGATCAGGGTGACGATCTCGCCGCGATGCACCTGCAGTTGCGCGCCTTCCAGCACGTTCTGGTTGGCGAAGCGCACGTGGATGTCATCCAGCCGCAGCAGCACCTCGCTCATGCGGCTTTCCGGCAGTTCGAGCAGAGGCCGACCACTTCCACGGTCTGACCCTCGACGGCGAAGCCGACGCTGCCGGCGGCGCTGTCGATGGCCTCGGCGATGGCGCGTTGCTCGAGTTCGATGGCGGTGTGGCAGTGCCGGCAGATGAGGAACTGGCCCTGGTGTGGATGCTCCGGATGGTTGCAGCCGATGAAGGCGTTGAGCGACGCGATGCGATGCACCAGGCCGTTCTCCAGCAGGAAATCCAGCGCGCGGTAGACGGTGGGCGGCGCGGCGCGGCGGCCATCCTGCTCGCTCAGTACGGCAAGGATGTCGTAGGCGCCGAGCGGCCTGTGGCTTTGCCAGACCAGCTCCAGCACACGCTTGCGCAGGGCGGTCAGGCGCACGCCCTGGCGCGCGCAGAGGCTGTCGGCTTCGGCCAGCGCGTGGCTGACGCAATGGTCATGGTCGTGGGGCGTACAGGCCAGCGGGGTCTTGGACATGAGCGGCGACGTATTGGGGTAGAGACGTTATTATGTACCAATTCCCTCCGTACGAGTGACGCCCGTGAATCGTCTTTTTTCCCTTCCCTTGCTCGCGGCGCTGGTTGCTGGCGCCGCGTCCGCCCACGCCGAAGTCCGCGTGCTGACCAGCATCAAGCCGCTGCAGCTGATCGCCGCGGCGGTTCAGGATGGCGTCGGTGAGCCTGACGTTCTGCTGCCGGCGAGCGCTTCGGCGCATCATTACTCGCTGCGACCGTCCGACGTACGGCGTATCCGCGATGCGCAGCTGTTCTACTGGATCGGCCCGGATCTGGAGAGCTTCCTGCCGCGCGCACTGAGCGCTCGCGAAGGCACGACCGTGGCGGTGCAGGACCTGCCGCAGCTGACCCTGCGTCGTTTTGGTGATGCGCACGCGCACGACGAGGCTGAACATCACGATCACGACGATCACGACGATCACGACGATCACGACGATCACGACGATCACGACGATCACGACGATCACGACGATCACGACAGCCATGACCATGATGCTCACGAGCATGACGAAGCCGCACATGGCGAGACCGCCCATGCCGACGAGCACGACCACGACCATCGGCCGGGCACGCTCGATGCGCACCTGTGGCTGCTGCCAGCCAACGCACTGGTGATCGCCGAGCGCATGGCTGCGGACCTGGCCACCGCCGACCCGGCCAACGCACAGCGCTACCAGGCCAACTCGGCGGCCTTCGCCCAGCGCATCGAGGCGCTCGACGCCCGCCTCAAGCAGCGCTTCAGCAAGGTGCAGAACAAGCCGTTCTTCGTTTTCCACGAGGCCTACGACTACTTCGAGGCGGCCTACGGCCTGCGCCATGCCGGCGTGTTCAGTGCCGGTGGCGAGTCGCAACCCGGCGCCCGGCATGTCGCGGTGATGCGCGAGCGCTTGCAGCAGGCCGGGCCGAGCTGCGTGTTCAGCGAACCGCCGGCGCGTCCGCGACTTGCCGAAACGCTGACCGCCGGCTTGCCGGTGAAGATGGCGGAGCTGGATGTGCTCGGTGTCGGCCTGGCGACCGATGCGCAGGGCTACGAAAAGTTGCTGGAAGGCCTCGGCGACACCCTGGCCGGCTGCCTGGAATCGCTTTGATCCAGTGCCCGGCCTGATCCGTCAGGTCGGGCCACGCCTCTCGGGGCGCTGCGTCAGCCAGCCTTGCGAATACCGTCGGCGAGCAACTCCATCATCTGGTCGATCTCGGCCTTCTCTACGATCAGCGCCGGCGACAGCGCAATGGTGTCGCCGCTGGCGCGTACCAGCAGGCCCTTCTCGAAACACTCCCGGAACACCTCGTAACCGCGCTTGCCGACGCCATCGGCATGGGCAGCGAACTGGATACCCGCGACCAGCCCGACCGTGCGGATGTCGATCACGTTGGGCAGGTCCCTGAGGCTGAACAGTGCTTCCTGCCAGTAGGGCTCCAGGTCGATGGCCTTCTGGAACAGGTTCTCCTGCTGATAGATCTGCTGGGTCGCCAGTGCCGCTGCGCAGGCCACCGGATGCCCGGAGTAGGTGTAGCCGTGGAAGAACTCGATGACGCTTTCCGGTCCCTTCATGAACGCGTCGAACAGGTGGTCGGCGACCAGCACCGCGCCCATGGGAATCGCGCCGTTGGTCAGGCCCTTGGCGCAGGTGAGGATGTCCGGCGTCACGCCCCAGCGCTGGGCGGCGAAGGCTTCGCCGACACGGCCGAAGCCGGTGATGACCTCATCGAAGATCAGCAGAATGCCGTGTTTGGAAGTGATCTCACGCAGCCGCTGCAGATAGCCAACTGGCGGCAGGATCACCCCGGCCGAGCCGGACATTGGCTCGACGATCACCGCGGCGACGTTCTCCGCACCATGCAGCGTCACCAGCCGCTCCAGCTCATCGGCGCGCTCCACGCCATGCTGCGGCAGGCCCTTGCTGAAGGCGTTGCGCTGCAGATCGAGGGTGTGCGGCAGGTGATCGACGCCCGGCAGCATCGGGCCGAAGGCGCGGCGGTTGTTGGCCATGCCGCCCACCGACATGCCGCCGAAACCGACGCCGTGATAGGCCAGCTCGCGGCCGATCAGCCGCGTACGCGAGCCCTGACCGATGGCGCGCTGATAGGCCAGGGCGATCTTCAGCGCGGTATCCGCCGACTCCGATCCGGAGTTGGTGAAGAACACCCGGTTCAGTCCTTCGGGGCTGATGGCGGCGAGTTTCTCGGCCAGCTCGAAAGGTAGCGGATGGCCCATCTGAAAGGTCGGCGCGAAGTCCATCTTGGTGATCTGCTTGCTCACCGCTTCGCTGATCTCGCGTCGGCCATGGCCGGCATTGCAGCACCAGAGCCCGGCCGTGCCGTCGAGTACCTGGCGGCCGTCGCTCGCCGTGTAATACATGCCCTCGGCGCTCTCCAGCAGGCGCGGCGTGGCCTTGAACTGGCGGTTGGCGGTGAAGGGCATCCAGAAGTGATCGGGCGAGGCGTTGGGATGGAAATCCTGTGACATGGGGCTGGCTCCGGGTGGCGAGCGGCTATGCTGCGACGGCGAGCCGCAGGGTTTTCATCGAGTCTATGTTTAATAAAACGAACAAAACAAGGCGATAGGCCGGCCGTTCGTAAAAAATATTGATAGGGTCCGCGCCGCTGGTTTAGGGTGCCTTTTCCACAGCCCGAAGACCTGACTAGAGAGGATGCACCATGCCCACCCTGACCCTCGCCGACTGGCAACAGCGTGCCCGCGACCTGCACATCGAAGGTCGCGCCTTTATCCAGGGTGAGTATTGCGCCGCGGCGGACGGCGGCCAGTTCGACTGCATCAGTCCGGTGGACGGGCGGGTGCTGACGCAGGTCGCCAGCTGCGACCAGGCCGATGCCGAGCGGGCGGTGGCCAGTGCCCGTGCCACATTCGATGCCGGCAGCTGGTCGCGTCTGGCACCGGCCAAGCGCAAGGCGGTGATGATTCGATTTGCCGATCTGCTGGAAGCCCACCGCGAGGAGCTGGCGCTGCTGGAAACCCTCGACATGGGCAAGCCGATCGGCGACTCGCTGGCGGTGGACATCCCCGGCGCCGCGCGGGCGCTGCGCTGGAGCGGCGAGGCGATCGACAAGATCTACGACGAAGTGGCGGCCACGCCCCACGACCAGCTCGGCCTAGTCACCCGCGAGCCGGTCGGTGTGGTGGCGGCCATCGTGCCGTGGAATTTCCCGCTGATGATGGCCTGCTGGAAGCTCGGCCCGGCGCTGGCCACCGGCAATTCGGTGGTGCTCAAGCCGTCCGAGAAGTCGCCGCTGACCGCCATCCGCATTGCCCAGCTGGCGATCGACGCCGGCATTCCGGTCGGCGTGCTCAACGTCCTGCCGGGCTACGGCCACACCGTCGGCAAGGCGCTGGCGCTGCACATGGACGTTGATACCCTGGTGTTCACCGGTTCCACGCGGGTCGCCAAGCAGCTGATGATCTATGCCGGCGAATCGAACATGAAACGCGTCTGGCTGGAGGCCGGAGGCAAGAGCCCGAATATCGTCTTTGCCGACGCGCCCGATCTCGAAGCAGCAGCGCAAGCCGCGGCCGGCGCCATTGCCTTCAACCAGGGCGAGGTCTGCACCGCCGGTTCGCGACTGCTGGTGGAGCGTTCGATCAGGGAGCGCTTCCTGCCTATGGTGGTGGAGGCGCTCAAGGGCTGGAAGCCGGGCAACCCGCTGGACCCGGCGACCAACGTCGGCGCCCTGGTGGACAGCCAACAGCTCAACACCGTGCTTGGCTACATCGACGCCGGGCGCCAGGCCGGCGCGCAGGTGCTGATCGGCGGCCAGCGGACGCTGGAGGAAACCGGCGGGCTGTACGTCGAGCCGACCATCTTCGATGGCGTCGACAATGCGATGAAGATCGCTCAGGAGGAAATCTTTGGCCCGGTGCTCTCGGTGATCAGCTTCGACAGCGCCGAGGAAGCGGTGGCGATCGCCAACGACACGCCCTACGGCCTCGCTGCCGCGGTGTGGACCGCCGACCTGTCCAAGGCGCACCGCACCGCACGGGTGCTGCGCGCCGGCAGTGTGTGGGTCAACCAGTACGACGGCGGCGACATGACCGCGCCGTTCGGCGGCTTCAAGCAGTCCGGCAACGGTCGTGACAAGTCGCTGCATGCCTTCGACAAGTACACCGAGCTCAAGGCGACCTGGATTCAGCTCTGACGGCATCCTTAGGGTGGATGTCGCCTTTTACATCCACCTTGTTGCACAGCCAGTGGATCGATGAAGCGTGATCCACCCTCCGGTTTTTTGAGCGTTCAGCTAGCTTTGCCCCCACTGCCCGCTGCGGCGCATCGCGCCCCAGTGGTGCTTGCGTCGCGAGAACCATTGCCAGAGGCCACGACAGCGCCAGACGGTGTTCAGCTGGCGGTAGCCGAAGTTCTCCAGCACGGCCATCAGAAACAGCTGCAGCATGTCGCGCCGACGGCTGTAGACGCGGAACGACATGGTTTCCAGCAGCAGGCCGTTGACCGACAGCAGGATGCCCATGCCGATCGCCACCAGCAGGAAGGCCGCCAGCGCCGCGTAGGACACCGCACCGAAGGCGAAGCCGGCGAGCATGAAGCCGTAGCCGACCAGCTCGATCAGCGGGCCGATCCATTCGAACAGCGCCATGAACGGCCAGGCCAGCCAGCCCGGCGTGCCGCCACGCAGGCTGAAAGCCAGCCGCGCATGACGGCCGAGGCTTTCGGCCAGGCCGCGCTGCCAGCGGCTGCGCTGGCGGCCGAGGGTGCCGAGATCTTCCGGGCATTCGGTCCAGCAGATCGGGTCCGGCAGGTAGCGGATGCGGTAGGGGATGCGCTTCTCGCGGTGATAACGGTGCAGCCGCACCACCAGCTCCATGTCCTCGCCAACGGTATCGGTGCGATAGCCGCCGACCGCCATCACCCGTTCGCGGTCGAACAGGCCAAAGGCGCCGGAGATGATCAGCACGGCGTTGAGCGGCGACCAGCCGAGACGGCCGAAGAGAAACGCACGCAGGTATTCGACGATCTGGAAGCGCGCCAGCCAGTTGCGTGGCAACCCGGCCTGGATAAGAAAGCCGCCGCGCACCTGCGAGCCATTGGCGATACGCACGGTGCTGCCGGCGGCAATGGTGCGCTCGTCTTCGAGGAAGGGCTGCACCACGCGCAACAGGCTGTCGCGCTGCAGGATCGAGTCGGCGTCGACGCCGCAGAACAGTCCGTGGCGTGCCGCGTTGATACCGGCATTCAGCGCATCGGCCTTGCCGCCGTTGGCCTTGTCCACCACCCGCAGATTGGCGTAGCGCCGCGAACGATAGATGGCCTGCACCGGTTGGTGGGCCACGGCCTGGCGCAGCGGCTCGGGGTGCGGCACCAGGTCGAATTCCTCGATCAGCACGGCGAGGGTGTTGTCCTTCGAACCGTCGTTGATCACCACGATCTCGAACTCGGGATACTGCAGCTGCAGCATCGAGCGCACCGAGGTGCGGATGGTCGCTTCCTCGTTGAACGCCGGCATGAGCACCGAGACTGGCGGTTCGACCCCCAGGTAGGGCGCCAATTCGCCGGTTTCCGCCCGTTGCCGGATGTAGCCCATGAGGCTTGCCATCGACAGCATGTTGAGCAGCAGGTACATGCCGTTGAGCAGCAGGAAATAGAGGATGAATGCGACCTGCAACCACCACAGCCAGGTATCGGTCACCGGCGCACCTCCGCGATGGCGCGGCGCAGGGCGTCCCTGCCGTAACGATCACGAACCTGTTCAAGCATATGCTGCAGCCCCTCCAGCGTTGCGCCCGGCATCGCCGCCAGGCTGTCGGCCGCCGCCTGGCGCACCCACCAGCTGCTGTCCGATAGCAGCGGCAGGAACAGTTCGCTGTCTTCGCGGCGTGCCTGTTTGTGCAGTGCCTGCAGCGCAGCCAGACGCACGGTGTCCTGATCGTGCTGCAGGGCGCGTAGCAGGCGGTGGCGGTCGCGCGGGTCGCCGAGTTCGCACAGGCAGCGCAGCGCTACCTGCAGATATTCCGCCGGTGCGCCTTCGTCCAGCCGGGCACGGGCCCAAGGCGCGGCGTGGCGGGGGTCGCCCTGCACGAGCAGGGGAACCAGACGCTCGCGACGCGGATCTTCCGAGGAGGACAGCACGATCAGCAGCGGCGTGGTCACGGCCTGTTCGCCAGCCTGCTGGCAGAGACTGATCAGCCGCGGCAGTGCCCAGTCGGGGCGATTCACCGCCGCCGGCAGGATCAGCGCCATGGCTTTGCTGGCGTCCATCGCCACCAGGGTCTGGGCGGCGGAGAGGGCGACGATGGAGTTGCGGCTCAGCAGTAGCGGTTGCACCGCCTGCCAGTGCGCCGGGTCAGCCAGATGCCGCAGGCAGGTCAGGCCGATCAGCTTGCTGCGCACCCTCCCGCGCAGCAGGATCAAGGCCTGGCGGTCCATGCCCAGGGCGATCAGCGCGTGGTTCATGCGCTCACGGGCGGCGCCGCGCAGTTGCAGCTGGGTACGGTTCCACTGCAGCAGGAACCACAGCTGTCGCCGCCGTGGTAGTGGCGCATGGCTGGGCGGGAGTTCGTCGCTCAAGCTGCAGAGGGCGAAGAAGGGCCGCCACTGTTCGTTGAACTGCTGCCGGCGTACGGTGCGCCGGCGTGATACCTCACCGAGCAGCAGCACCTGCAGCAGCACCAGCACCGTCAGTGCGCCGAGGCCGAAAGCGCAGTACAGAGCCAGTTGCAGCATGCGGTCTTCCGGCCAGAGCTGCGCCCAGGCGTTCGCCGGTGCTTCGCACAGCCAGCGGGGGCAGCGCGCCAGCCATTCAGAAAGCATGACGCAGGCCGAGCTGCAGCCATTGCCGGTCGTAGTAGCTGCCCTGCTGGTGATGGCCGATTTCCCAGCTCAGCGCCCAGCGGCTGTCGAACCAGTGGCGACCCTGCAGGCTGATGGCGCGCACGTCGCTGGTGATCAGCTGCTGTTCCTCCACCGCCTCTTCCTCGCCCACGGTCAGGCGCAGGCCGGCGTAGCTCAGGCCCTGGTAGTAGTAGTCCAGCGCCAGATCATGGCCGATCGGCGTTCCGGCATTGGCGACATCGGTGACGTTCAGCGTGTAGCCGGCGCGCCAGGCGTTCCAGTAGCGTTCGGCGCTCAGCGCCAGGCGGTCGACCCGAGTGGTCTCGTACTCGGTGCGGCGGACACTGACGGCGCCGAGGTAGCCATCGGGCAACCGCCGCTGCAGGCGCAAATCGGCATGCCACTCGGGAAGGAAATAGGGCGACGGCTGGTAGCCGACCTCCGGTTGCAGGGTCCAGTTCTCGTCCAGCGCAATGACGGCGCCGGCTTCGACGCCTTCGTCCCACTCGCCGAAGCGCTGTTCGCGTGTCAGCGCGCCATACCAGCCGAGACTCTCCGGTTTCGTTGAGGCGTAGTCCAGGCGCTGGCTGCGCCAGTTGTCAAAGCCGCTGTCGAGCCAGTCCTGGCGAGCGGAGATTTCCAGTTCGTGGCGTCGCCTGGTCGCGGCGTCGACCACCGGCACGGGCGCCGCTGCGGTGCTGGGGACGGTCAGCGCAGCACGGGCCTGCTGGATCACCTGCTGCACCTCGGCATAGTCCGGGGCGAGCTGGGCGGCGCGCTCGAGCGATTCCAGCGCACGTTGCGGATGACCGGCCCAGAGTAGCGCCTGGCCCTCGCCGAGCAGATAGTCGGCGTTGTCCGGCTGTTGCTGCAGCAGGCGGCGATAGATCGGCAGCGCCTGTTCAGGGCGGCCTTGCCAGCTCAATACACGGGCGAGCAGGAACTGCGCCGCGGTGTCGTTCGGCTGCCCGGCCAGATGCGCCTGCAGCGTGGCCTCGGCCGCGTCCAGTTGTTGCGCCTGGACCTGCCGCTCGGCGGTAGCGACGTCCGCCAGCGCCGCACTGCATGGCAGCGCCAGGGCAATCAGCATGGCCGCTCGCTTCATCGGCGGCCCCTCAGCAGTCGGCGGATGCGTGCCAGCAGTTCCTCCGGCTGGAAGGGCTTGGTCACGTAGTCGTCGGCGCCGAGTTCCAGCGCTCGGACGATGTCCACTTCACGGGCCTTGGCCGTCAGCATCAGCACCGGCACGCTGTCCCAGCCGGGCTGGGCCCGCAGCCGTTCGATGAGTTCCAGGCCATCATGGTAGGGCAGCATGATGTCCATCAGCGTCAGGTCCGGCGGCTCGCCCTGGGCGAAGTACTCCAGTGCCTGCCGCCCATCGGCGGCGTGGTCGACCACGAAGCCGTGACGTTCGAGCATGTAGCGGATGAGAAAGGCGATGTCTTCTTCGTCTTCCACCATGAGAATGCGTTTGCTGGCGGATTCGCTCATGGGTGAGCCTCGTCGGTTTCGTGTGTGTGCCCCGGCGGCCAGTGTTGCAGCAGGTGCTGGATCAGCCTGGCCAGCTCATCGCCGTCGTGACGGGATTTCACCAGTTGGCGCAGCGCCAGGCGGTCGTCCTGAATCGGGGTGTCGAGCGCGGAAAAGATGATCACCGGCGGCGGTGGGACGCTCTGCGCCAGCTGGTCGAACAGCTCGGTACCCTGACCGTCCGGCAGCATCAGGTCGATGATGGCCAGGTCGAACGTCTGTGCCGCGATCAGCTCGCGCGCTTCGTGCAGCGTCGCGGCGCCGGAAAGGTCGACGTCGAGCACGGCAATCTGCCTGGCCAGCAGCACCCGCAGGTCGTCATCGTCCTCGACGTGCAGGATGCGCGGCCGGTGTCCACTCAGCTGCAGACAAGCGCGGATGACGTCCATCACCCGCGAGGGGTCGATCGGCTTGTGCAGCCAGTCGATCACCCCCACTGCGCCGCCGCGCAGCGTGCCGTCGTCATCATCGCGGCGCTGCGGCTGCAGGCTGACGATCAGTACTGGCAGGTTGCGGTAGTTGTGCTGGCTGCGCAGGCTCTGCAGGAAGGCGGCGCTGTTTTCGTCATCCAGCGCCGGGCTCAGGGTCAGTGCCTCGATGTCGAACTGCTGCAACAGCCGGCGTGCCTCGGCTGCGGTGCCGCTGATCAAGGTCGCATAGCCATGCTGCTGCAGCGCCGCGGCCAGCTGCTCGGCCGCATGGGTGTCCGGCTCGAGGATGAGGATCAACGCAGCATTGTCAGGCTGGGCTGCTCTGGCCGGCGGCGTAGTGGGTCGCTGCAGCGGCGTCGCTGGTTGCTCCTCCAGCGGCAGCTGCAGCCAGAAGCGCGAGCCGTGACCTTCCTGGGTGTCGAAACCGATCTGTCCGTGCATCTGCTGCACCAGCGAGCGGGTGATTGCCAGGCCCAGCCCGGTGCCGCCGCGCTGGCGGGCGTCGGAGGAATCGGCCTGGGCGAAGCGCTCGAAGATGCGCCCACGGAAAGCCTCGGGAATCCCCGGCCCCTGATCCTGTACGCCGAGTTCTAGCACGTTGTCATGGTGACGTAGATCGACCGTCACGCTGCCGCCGGCGGGGGAATGCTTGATCGCGTTGGACAGCAGGTTGGCCATCACCTGGGCGAAGCGGTCGGGGTCGACCATCGCTTCGCTCGACAGCGACTCATCGGCGCCCACCAGCGTGAGATTGACGTCGTAGTCGCGGGCGTACGGCTGGATATCCGACAGCGCCTGCTGCACCAGCGCGCGCACGTCATGGTGGCCGAAGTTGAAGGCCAGGCGTCCGGCTTCGAGTTTTTCGATGTCGAGGATGTCGTTGATCAGGCGCACCAGGCGTTCGCTGTTCTTGTGCGCGATATCCAGCAGCGGGCGGGCGTCGTCGCCGATATGTCCGGCAATGCCTCCGATCAGCATACCGAGGGCGCCGCGGATGGCGGTCAGCGGCGTGCGCAGCTCGTGGCTGACGGTGGAGATGAATTCGGTCTTCATCTGCTCCATGCGTCGGCGCAGCGAGATGTCCACCGCCACCGTGACCACATGACAGGTACGTGTCGAGATCCGCAGCGGGCGCTTGACCACCTGGAACCAGTGCTCCGCTCCATGGGCGTCGGTCAGCGCGACCTCGGTGCTGCGCAGATCGCCGCTGCCTCCCGCCAGTTCGGCCAGCTCTTCGTCACCCAGCAGCAGCGGTTGCAGCCGCACGGCAGACGGCACCTCGTCGGGGCGGCGCTGCTCGATGTCCTGCGGGCGCACGTCCAGCAGGGCCGCGAGCGCCGAATTGCAGAGCAGGAAGCGGCCTTGGACGTCGCGAACGAAGATCAGGTTGTCGTCGGTGTCGACCACACGGCGGAGGAACACCTGCTGGTCGTGCAGGCTGTCGCGGTTGCGTTGCAGTTCGCTGACGTCGCGCGCGATGGCCAGATGATCGCCCAGCCCGGTGGGCATCAAGCGGACCTCGAAAGTGCGCTGGGTCTGCAACTCGCACCAGGTATTCTGCCGCAGCGCGCCTTCGTCGGTCTGATTGAGCAGCTCGATGAGCAAGGGTTCGATCGCTTCTGGTGGCGGAGCGCGGCGCGGTGTGCCGCGCGAAATGCTGGATACCTGCTGCCGCTCATCAACTGCGTAGAGATGGTCCGGGATGGCCTGTAACAGGGCACCGAGACGTGCCTCGCCGGCCTGGGCGCTGCGGGTGAGCTGTTGGCGAATCTGCAGATTCCGCTGCAAGGCCCAGAAGGCCGCCAGGAACAGACCGATCACCACCAGCGTGCCGATCAGTGCCAGTTGCTGCGCGCGTTGGGTGGTGCGTGCGATGGCTTCGCTGGCGGCGGCCAGGTGGCTGCGCTCGTGTTGCTCGACGGCGTTGAGCAATGCGCGCAGGCGGTCCATCAACAGGTGCCCGCCGGCCCCGCGCAGACGCTCTACGGCAGCCTGCAGCCCGGCCTCACGGCGGGTTTGCATATTGCTGGCGGCTACTTCGAGGCGGTCAGCAATGGTTGTATCCAGGGTCTGGAACCAACGCCGATCAGGAAAATGACGCCCGTCGACCTGGCGCTGCAAGCTGCGCCGGTTGCCCTCCAGTTGCCTGAGGCCGCGCTCGTAAGGTTCGAGATAGATCGGGTCGCCAGTGAGGATGAAACCGCGCGAACCGGTTTCGATGTCTTGCAACGAAGACAAAATTGCTTGGACCGAAGTGATGATCTCCAGGCTATGGCTGACCGAACGATTGGTTTGTAACAGCGCTTCCTGCGTGCGTTTGCCTTGCCAGCCAAGCGCGACGAGCAACAGAAACGCAGCGAGAAAGGCGATTGAATGCCAACCGATCGCGGGTCTTGCGGGCAAACCGGACTCCTTCCGCCGGGGATGACTGCACAGAATCCCCAGTTGCCTCGCTACCGCGCGGTCACCGGGATCAGATCAGTATAGTCAGACCCGTCCGGACCACAGCGGTTCGCCGCCGAAAGGGCCGTGCGCTCAGCGCTGGGCGATCTGCACCTGGTTGCGGCCGTTGTGCTTGGCCGCGTACAGCGCCTGGTCGGCATGCTCGAGCAGCATGCCGGAGGCGCTGTGGCCGTCGGTCTCGCAGATGCCGGCACTGAAGGTCACGCGGAATTCCTGGTCGCCGGCATTGAAGCTCAGCGCGGCGAAGCGCACACGGATTTCGTCGAAGATGCGTCGGGCCTGCAGGGCCGAGCATTCGGGCAGCACGGCGACGAACTCCTCGCCCCCGTAGCGGCCGAGGCTGTCGATACGCCGCAGACGCTGACGCAGCAGGTTGGCCAGGGCGCGGATCACATTGTCGCCGGCGGCGTGCCCGTAGGTGTCGTTGATCTGCTTGAAATGATCGAGGTCGAGCATCACCACGCTGGCGGGTTTGCCGGTGCGGGTGGTGCGCTGCACTTCCAGCGCCAGCTGTTCCTTGATATCGGCGTGCTTGAGCAGGCCGGTCAGGCTGTCGCGGGCCAGCGCCGTACTCAGCGAGCGCGCACGCTGGGCGTGGGAATACACCGCGGCCACCAGCGCGGTATCGCTGATCGGCTTGGTGATGAAATCGTCGCCGGCCTTGAGCAGCGCCGCCATCTGCCGGTGGGTATCGGTCTCGGCGGAAAGGTAGATGATGGTCACCCGCAGCCATTCGTCATGCAGGCGGATCATCTGCGCCAGTTCCGGCCCGGAGCAGTCCGGCATGTTGACGTCCAGCAGCAACACCTCGGGGTTGAAGCTGCGCATGGTCTCCAGCACGCGGGTCGGTTCGGTAAGGATTTGCACCTGCATCTGCGCGTTGCGCAGCACCAGGCTGTAGCGTGCTGCCAGCTCGGCGTCGTCATCGACGATCAGCACGCGGAAGGGTTCGCCCTGCTGGCGATCGAGGCAGCGCTCCAGGCTGTTCTCCAGCTGGGTGATATCCAGCGGACGGACGAAGAAGCCCTGGGCGCCGGCACGCACCGCGGCCAGCTGGCTGGCGAAATCGGCCCGGTCGTGGATGACCAGCAGCGGCAGTGGCTGCTCGAGGCCTTGCTGCAGAGCGGCGAGCGCGTCGAAATCGCTGTCCTGCTGCACGCTGACGATCAGCGCGTCGGGCAGTTCATCGGCCACGGCCGCTTGCAGTGCGGCGAAGTTGGGCCACTGGCTGACCAGATAACCGAAGTTGCGCAGGGTCACCGCCATGCTGGCGCCCGCGACCGGATCGGCCTTCATCAGGTAGATGCGACAGCCGGGTGCAGGCTCCTCGTGGTGCTCCGGCAGTTCCGCCGCGCCGTCGCGTTCCTGGCCAGGGGTTTCGCCGGCCAACTGCAGCACCGCGCGGGCGAAGGCCTCGGCGGCGCGGCTGCCCGGCTTGGCCGAATCCAGCCAGCGGTCAGCCCGCTGCTCCAACTGCCTGGCGCGCTCCCCGAGCTTGGCGAAGCCGAAGGTGCCGGCGGCGCCGGCCAGCCGATGCAGGCGCTCGCGGATGCTCAGCATCACCAGCCGGCGGCTGGCGGTGGCACGGGTCTGCTGCAGATCCTGGGCGAGCGTGGCGAGGTCGGTCAGGTCGGCCTGCAGGCGCTCGCCGAACTGCTGTTCCAGCTGCGCCAGCTGCTCTTGCAGCGCCAGGCGGGTGCGATCATCCATGCTCGGCCTCCCAGATCTGCCGCAACTGGGTGGCAAGTTGCAGCGGGTCGAAGGGCTTGCCCAGCACCTGGCGCACGCCGAGCTGGCGCAGCTCCTGCAGCCGTTCGGGCTGCAGGTGGCCGGTGAGAAACACCACGGGCGTCTGCTGCAGATCGACCAGATCGGCCAGTTGGCGAACCAGCTCGATGCCGTCCATCTGCGGCAGCATCACATCGAGCAGGATCAGGTCCGGAGCGAAGGCCTGCACCTGGTCGAGCGCGGCCTGGCCGGACTGACAGCTGAGCACTTCGAATCCGCCGAGCTTTTCCAGAGCAATGCGGGTCACCACCTGGATGGACGGTACGTCTTCGACGTGCAGGATGCGCTTGAGCTGTTTCATCATGGGCTCTCCTTGGCCTGGCCTTGTATGGGTAGTTCGAACCAGAAGCAGGCGCCCTGGCCAGGTCCGGATTCGAAGCCGATCTGCCCGCCCATGTGCTCGATCAGCTCCTTGCTGATCGCCAGGCCCAGTCCGGTTCCGCCTTGCTGGCGGCTGTCGGACGAGTCGGCCTGGGCGAACTTCTGGAATACCCGCGCACGAAATTCGTCGGAAATGCCCGGGCCCTGGTCTCGGACGCTGACCCGTACCCGGCCGTCACTGACCCGCGCCGACAGCTCGACTCGCTCACCGGCCGGGGAAAACTTCGCCGCGTTGGACAGCAGGTTGCTCAGCACCTGCTGCAGGCGCATGGCGTCGACCGTCACGTTCACCGGCGGGCAGGCACCGAGTTGCAGTTGCACGCCATGCCGTTCGGCATAGCTGCCGTTGCTGCGCAGGGCCAGCTCCAGCTGCGGCTGCAGCGCTTGTTCGAGCATGTCGAAGCGCATCTTGCCGGCGTGCAGCTTGTCCATGTCCAGCAGGTCGTCGATCAGCGCGCTCAGGCGCTGGCTGTTTTGCTGGGCGATCTCCAGCAGTTCGTGCATCGACTCGGGCACTTCGCCCATGACGTTCGAGCAGATCAGCGCCAGCGCGCCGGTGATGGACGTCAGCGGCGTGCGCAGCTCATGACTGACGGTGGAGATGAACTCGCGCTGCAGGCGTTCGATGCGCTTGCGTTCGGTGATGTCGTGCAGCACGACGACCGCGCCCATGCGCTGGCCATCGGAGGTGTACAGCGGGTCGGCGTTGGACAGTACGTGCCGCGGTGCGCCATTGCTCAGCAGCACCATCTCGTGGTCGATGACGTGCTCGCCATTGAGGGCGCGGCGCAGTGGAATCTCTTCGGGTTCCAGCGGGGTGACGCCATCGGCGCGGTACAGCCGGTAATGGCGGGCCCATTCGCTCGGTGATAACGGGGCGACATCGGCGCCATGCCACTGCTTGGCCTTCTCGTTGAACAGGGTCAGATTGCCCTCGGCGTCGCAGGCGATCACCGCTTCACTCAGCGCCTCGAGCAGGCGCCGGTTCATCTCCTGCTGTTTGTCCAGCTCCAGCTGCTCGGCCTTGCGCGCGGTGATATCGGTAACGAAGCCGTGCCAGAGCACCGAGCCGTCGACCTGCTGCAGCGGGGTTGCCCGCGCCTCGACCCAGATCAGCCCCTTGTGCGGGTGCTCGACACGGTGCTCGCTGTGCCAGGGCGTGAGTTCACGAGCCGCCTGGCGGATGCTGAGCAACAGGGCGCTGCGGTCGGGGCCGTGGACCCGGCCGACGATCGGCGCAAAGCTGCTGGCCAGCTGCGCCGGGCTGAGCCCGTAGATCTGCTCGACCCCTTCACTGACATAGGGAAAGCACGCCGGCCCATCGGCGCGCCAGTGGAACTGGAAGAGCATGCCCGGGACCTGCGCGGCGATCTGCTGCAGGCGCAGTTGCAGCTGCTCCTGATAGGCCAGGTCGTAGGCGTTGACCAGGTAGCCGCGCAGGTGCTCCTGCTCGTCATGGATCGCGCTCACGCCCAGCAGCACCGGCACCTCGTGGCCATTCTGGTGGCGCAGGCGCCATTCGGACATGTCGCGTCGGCCGCGGTGCAGCGGCGCGCTCAGCACCGAGAAATCGGCCTCGACCGGCACCTGCAGTTCGCTGGAAAGCAGCAGCGCCCGGCGCTGTAGCGCCTCCGGACGGAACAGCGCGGCGGTCAGCGGATGGCCGACCAGCGCCTGTTCGCTGTAGCCGAGCAGGCGTTCGGCGGTCGGGTTGACGCTGGTGACGACGCCGTCAGGTCGGGTCACCAGTACCGCGCTGGAGGCACTGTCGAGGATGGCCTGTTGCAGCGCCGCCTGCTCGGCGTGGCGGTGCGCCAGCAGCTGCTGCTCGAACAGGCGGATCACCTGGCGGCCGAGGCGCTCCAGGATTTCGCGTTGCTCGGCACTGAGGCGACGTGGCTGGCGGTCGATCACGCACAGGGTGCCAAGGTTGTAGCCGTCCGGCGTGGTCAGCGGTGCTCCGGCATAGAAGCGAATCTGCGGGTCGCCGAGCACCAGCGGGTTATTGCTAAAACGCGGGTCCTGCAGCGTATCCGGTACCTCGAAGATCTCGTCGCCGGCGATGGTGTAGGTGCAGAAGGAGATTTCCCGCGGGGTCTCGCTGACGTCGAGGCCGACGCGGCTCTTGAACCACTGGCGGCGGTCGTCGACCAGTGAAATCAGCGCTATGGGCGTGTCGCAGATCTGTGAGGCCAGTTTGGTGAAGTCGTCGAAGACCGAGTCTTCCGGCGTATCGAGGATTTCGTAGCGCAGTAACGCCGCCAGGCGTGACAGCTCGCGCGGCTGGGCGGTGGATGGCATCGGCGTCGTGCTTTGTTGCGGTGACTCCATCGTCGCGCCTTGCTGGTTCGGTGGGGGGCGTCCGGGTCGGCAGCGTTTCACGACCGGGGGATTAAGCAGTTCTGCCTAGTATCGGCCACTCAGCCAGATGCTGCGAATCTGCTCGGCCAGCTGCATCGGGTCGAACGGCTTGACGATCACGTCGCGCGCGCCCAGCTTGCGCAGGTGCTCGATCTCGCTCGGCTGCACCTTGGCGGTCATGAATGTTACCGGAATCCGTTCCAGGTCGATGCGCTCGCGCAGCCTGAGCAGCGTCTGCGGGCCGTCCATGCCCGGCATCATCACGTCCAGCAGGATGAAGTCGGGGGCGAAGGCTTCGACTTCCTCCAGCGCCTGTGCGCCAGAGGAGCAGGACAGCACCTCGTATCCGCCAACGGCCTCCAGGGCCAGTTTGGTCACCGCCTGAATCGACGGATCGTCTTCAACGTGCAGGATGCGCCTTAGCTCGGCCATTGTGCCTCCGGGGGTCGTTTGCGTGCGCGTCCGCTTAACGGAAGCATCAGGATTGATCTTGCGCCAGCGGCGCGACTGGTAATTCGCACCAGAAACAGGCGCCTTCGCCAGGCTCGGAATCGAAACCGATCCGGCCGTGCATGTGTTCGATCAGTTCCTTGCTGATGGCCAGGCCCAGGCCGGTGCCTTCCTTCTGGCGGCTGTCGGAGGAATCGGCCTGGGAGAATTTCTGGAATATCCGTGTGTGGAATTCAGGGGCAATGCCCGGTCCCTGATCCCGTACCGAGATTCGCACCCAGTCATCGCGTCGCTCGCTGCCGAGCGTAACGGTGCCACCCTGCGGCGAGAATTTGACCGCATTGGAGATGAGATTGGCCAGTACCTGCTGCAACCGGTCGTCGTCTGCCATCAGCTGCACGTCCGGCGCTGGCAGCAGCTCCAGCGTGACGCCATGCTTGCTGGCGTAGCCCTGATTGGCGGCAATTGCCTGTTCCAGTTGCGCCGGCAGCGCATGCGCGCGCAGGTCGAGGGTCATCTTGCCGGCGACCAGCTTGTCCATGTCCAGCAGGTCGTCAACCAGGCGCCCCAGGCGCAGGCTGTTCTGGTGGGCGATGCTGATCATCTGGCGCATGTTTGGCGAGGGTTCGCCCAGGGCACCGCCGACGATCAGGCCGAGGGCGCCGGAGATCGAGGTCAGTGGCGTACGCAGCTCGTGGCTGACGATGGACACCAGCTCACTCTTCATCCGCTCGATGCGCTTGCGTTCGGTGATGTCGCGCACCAGGCCGATGAATCGGCGCTCGCCGTGGTGGTTGATCTGCGACACGCGCAACTCGATGGTGAAGGTTTCGCCGGTACGCCGCAGGGCGGTGAGTTCGCGGTTTTGTTCCAGCGCGCGAGGTATGCCGCGTCTTTCGTAGGTCTCCAGATAGCCGTCGTGGGCGGAGCGGTCCGGTTCGGGCATGAGCATCGACAGGTTGCGGCCGATGACCTCCGCGGCGCTGTAGCCGAAGATATGTTCGGCGGCATGGTTGAAGGTTTCGATGATGCCTCGGGCGTCGATGATGATGATGGCGTCGATCACGTTGTCGATCAGCATGCTCAGGTAGCGCTCGCGCTCCTGCATCTCTTCCTTGGCCAGCGCCTGATCGGTGACGTCCCAAATGAAGCCGTCGCACCAGCCGACAGGGTCGTCACGCTCGTGCAGGACGCGGGCCTTTTCGCGCACGTAGACGGTGCGACCTTCGGCATTAATGAGGCGGTAGACGCCCTCGAAGGTGTCCTGCTCGGCGTGCTGCCGGGCCAGCTCCAGATCCTCGGGATGAATCAGGCTGGCGTAGCTGCGCACACGGTCGCCGACGAAATCGCTGGCCGGGTAGCCGGTCAGGCGTTCGATGCCGTCGCTCAGGTAACTCATGCGCCGGCGGCCGTCGTTGCGGCAGCGGTAGACCACGCCCGGCAGGTTGCTGACCATGGCGCGGAAGCGGCTCTCGCTCTTCTGCAGGGCGCGGGTGGCTTCCATCAGTTCGGTGATCTCGGTGACGAAGCCGTGCCAGAGCACGGTGCCGTCGGGACGTCGCTCGGCGGTGGCACGTCCCTCGGCCCAGAGCAAACCGCGTTGCGGATGCTGGATGCGGAACTCCACCGAGCCGGTTGTCGACCCAGCAGCCACACGCAGCAGCGCGGCTTTCAGGCGTGGCAGGTCCTGCGGGTGAACGTGCACCAGGGCCTGGGAAGCATCTTCCAGTAGCCGCTGCGGGTCGATGCCGTACAGGTCACGTGCGCCCTCGCTGGCATAGAGGAAGGCATAACGGCCGTTGGCGAAGCGCTTGAGCTGGAACACCACGCCGGGCAGCAGGCTGGCGATCTTCTGTGCGCGGTCGAGCAGGCGCTGGCGGCGACGGCCCTGCTGTTGCTGGCTGAACTGATGCTGCAGCTGCGCGCCGATGCGCCGTTGCAGCAGCACCGCCAGGGTCAGCAGCAGCGCCTCGGCGATCAGCCAGGCCAGGCTCCATTTGATCAACAGCCGGCGCTCGGCCTGCTGATGCTCCTGCTGCATCGCGCTGATGTCGCGCCAGACCAGCGCCGCTGCCAGCAGCGGCGCCGATGGCTGGGCCCGGCGGTCGCTGTGCAGGGGAATCTGATTGAGCATATAGGTGCGGCCGTCGGCACTCAGCAGGCGCAAGGCCAGGCCGCTCTCCGGCTCGGGCAGCATGCTCTGCTGCGCCCAGTGCAGAATCTGTGTCGCCGAATGTTCGATCAGCAGCCAGTCGCCGTCGCTGCGCAGTTGCACGCCGCTGGGGGCTTCCACGTCTGCCGCCTGCAGTGCCTTGCGATTGACCACCAGCGCCAGCCCGGCAGCCAGCTGATCGCCCAGCTCGGGCAATTCCGGCAGCACGTTGTAGCCGACTTCCAGGGCGCCGATGATCTCGCCGGACTCGCTGTCGGTGGCACGCAAAGGAACGATGGCGCGACTGCTGGCGCCGAGCGCATTGACCTCCATGCCGTACTGCATGCTGCCTTCGCTCATCGCGCGGCGCAGCATCGGGCGCTGCGCCGCCATTGCGTCACCGAAGCGCTCCGGTTGCTGCATGCGCAGCAGGGCGACCCCAGCGTCGCTCCAGAAGATCTGCAACTGCAACGCGCCGTGGCGTTGCATGGCGCTCCAGGCCGGGCTCAACGCGGCGCGCAGACGCTGACGTGCCAGCTCGATACGTGCATCGTCCATGGCCCGGCCATCACGTAGCGCCGTATCGATCTGGCGTACCTGGCGCAGCACTTCGGCATTGCCGGCCAGCGCCGTGGCGACCATGTCGGCCTGCCGCCGCTGATTGAGCTGCGCGCTCTGCAGTGCCAGGCTCTGCAGTTCGCCGTGGGTGTCGATTTCCAGGTGCCAGGCGGCATCGCGCGCGCGGTAGTCATTGAATGCCAGGCTACCGAACAGCAGCACGAGCAGCAGGCTGCCGAGCGTGAAGATCCAGTGGGGTGTGGTGATGCCGGCGTTCGTCATCGGCGGGCCGGCCAGAGGCGCGAGGTGCTGCGCTCGACGTACGACGTTTGCATGAGCCGCAACTTTCCAAGGCAAAAAAGAAACAATGATAGCTCTATGCCAGTACGGCCGATAGCGTCTTTCGGGAATGCACGTCAGCATGGCGCCACGTACCGAAGCGTAGCGATTGCAGCCGAATCTGGCTAAAAAATCACCAGCTATTAGACGGTCGGTCGGGCTGTTTCCTAGACTCGCCGACGCCTGGTGTTAGGCTGAAGGCAGGTGGACGCCAGCGGACGTCGCTGGCGCACCGTTCTGCAAGAGGCACCCCGTTATCATGTGGCACACCGGTTTACTCGACCTGTCGGTCTGGCAACTCATCGCGACCACGCTGCTGCTGACTCACGTCACCATCGTCAGCGTCACGGTCTACCTGCACCGTTACTCGGCGCACCGCTCGCTGGAGCTGAATCCGGCACTCAAGCATTTCTTCCGCTTCTGGCTGTGGCTGACCACGGCGATGAACACCCGCGAGTGGACTGCCATCCATCGCAAGCACCACGCCAAATGCGAGACCCCCGATGACCCGCACAGCCCAGTGCACAAGGGTCTGAGCACGGTGCTGCGCAAGGGCGCCGAGCTGTACATGGAAGAGGGGAAGAACGAGGAAACCCTGCGCATCTATGGCAAGAACTGCCCGGACGACTGGATCGAGCGCAACCTCTATTCGCGTTTCCCCAATACCGGCATCGTGCTGATGCTGCTGATCGACCTGGCGCTGTTCGGTGTGCTCGGCCTCACCGTGTGGGCCGTGCAGATGATCTGGATTCCGTTCTGGGCCGCCGGCGTGGTCAACGGTCTCGGTCACGCGGTCGGTTATCGCAACTTCGAATGCCGTGATGCGGCGACCAACCTCGTGCCCTGGGGCATCCTCATCGGTGGCGAAGAGCTGCACAACAACCACCACACCTATCCGAATTCGGCCAAGCTGTCGGTGCGCAAATGGGAGTTCGACATGGGCTGGGCCTGGATTCGCCTGTTCAGCCTGCTGCGGCTGGCCAAGGTCAACCGTACGGCGCCGATCGCCCACCGCATCGAGGGCAAGCAGCAGCTGGACATGGACAGCGCCATGGCGATCCTCAACAACCGTTTCCAGATCATGGCGCAGTACCGAAAGCTGGTCATAGTGCCGCTGGTGCGCCAGGAACTTGGCCGCGCCGACGCCACGCTGCGTCATCAACTGCGCCGGGCCAAGCGTCTGCTGGCGCGGGAGCCGAGTCTGCTGCAGCAGGAGCAGCAGGCGCACATCGACGACATGCTGGCGCAGAGCCAGTCGCTCAAGGTGATCTACGAGAAGCGTCTGGCGCTGCAGCAGATCTGGACGCGAACCAGCTCGAACGGCCACGAAATGCTGGCGGCGATCAAGCAGTGGGTGCACGAAGCGGAAGCCAGCGGCATCCAGTCGCTGCGCGAATTCGCCGAGCATCTGCGGACCTATTCACTGCGCCCGTCGGTCGCCATCGCCTGACCTTCCATCGGCTCAAGCACAAGGCCTGCAGCCGGCCGGAACTTTGCTTCTGGCCGGCTCTCTGAACAGCATTCTCAACATGCAGTACCGTCGCAATCGCGACGGTCGTTTCAGGAAGAAGGCTATGCGGCTGGCGAGTAATCAGGGTGATTCGGGTATGGGCATGCTACCGGGCGGCGATGCGCAGACATTGCTGGCACTGATGCATGCGCGCGCGGAGGCTGCCCGCCTGGGCGAGCGCGAGCAACTGTTCAGCACCCTGCTGGGCGGCGTCAACGCCGTGCTCTGGGCGTTCGACTGGCAGGCGCAGCGGATGATCTACGTCAGCCCGGCCTACGAGCGCATCTTCGGTCGCTCGCCGGCCCTGCTGTTGGCCGATTACGGCGAGTGGCGCAATGCGATCTATCCGGATGACGTCGAGTTCGCGCAGAAGAGCATGCTCGCCGTGCTTGACGAGGGCGCGGTGGAAACCCGTGAGTACCGCATCATCCGTGGCGACGGGCAGTTGCGCTGGTTGAGCGACAAGTGTTTCCTCGGCCGCCGCGCCGATCGTGGCCAGGGCCCGATCATCGTGGGTATCGCCGAAGACATCACCGAGAAGAAGCAGCTCGAAGGCGAACTGCAGCGTCTGGCCACTACCGATGTGCTGACCCAGAGCAGCAACCGCCGGCACTTCTTCGAATGCGCTCGTGCCGAGTTCGAGCGGGCGCGGCAGTTTGCTTCCTCGCTGGCGTTTCTGCTGCTGGATATCGATGACTTCAAGCGTATCAACGACACCCACGGCCACCAGATGGGCGATCAGGTGCTGCAAAAGGTGGCCCGCTGCGGCGCCGCCGTGCTGCGCCAGAGCGACCTGTTCGGGCGCATCGGCGGTGAGGAATTCGCCGCGGTGTTGCCAGGCTGTCAGCCGGATCTGGCCGAACAGATCGCCGAACGCCTGCAGCGCGAGATCGAACGGGTGGTGTTTACCGCCGACAACGGCGAGCGTTTCCGCGTCACCGCCAGCCTGGGCCTGACCTACCTGAAAGCCAGCGATCCCGAGCTGAGCAGCGTGTTCGCCCGCGCCGACGCGGCGATGTACACCGCCAAGCGCCTGGGCAAGAACCAGGTGATCGTCGGCTAATTGCGGCGGGCTGGCCGGGCTGGCCGGGCTGGCTTGCCCGGCGCGCTCTGCCGTCACTGGCCAAGCTGCTGCCCGAAGCTCTCCATCTGCTGCTTGAACTCGGTGCATTTGGCCTGACGCTCGGACGCGGGGACATCCTTCCACTTTGCCTCGCTCTCCTTGACGCCGTCGGCAAAGGCCGTATCGAAAGTTGCCGGGTCCATCCCGGCGCGGGTCGCCTGGGTTTTTTGCTGCTCTCTATGCTCGGCAAGTTTCTCGTCGGTGTAGTCGTCGCAGACTTTAGCTGTCACATGCATGGCGCCACCAAACTTGGCCAGCTGCGCGTGCATGTTGGTCATCATCTGTTGATTCGGCTCCTGCGCCTGAGTGGTCGAGCTGATCAGCGTGAGCGCTGCGGCGAGCGCCAGGGATGGCAGGTGGATGGCTGAAGACATGATTGCTCCTATGATCGGTATTTGTTTATTCGGTGCGTGGCGAGGCCTCAGTGGTTTCGGCCTGATGGTTGTGATTCGACTCAGCGAAGCATTCGGTGAATGGCAATGGCTGCCTCGATCGCCTGGTCGTTGGTGATGTACTCCATGCTCTCCACTTTCTGCAGGGCGATACCGGCAGCCGTAGCGGTGACGGTGACCCGGCCGACGACCACCTGAGGGCCGATGATCCCCAGCTGAGCGCTGGGGTCCATACGCTTGCTGACATCTACCACGAAGCCGCCGATGTCCTCGGCGCGGGCGTCGTCATGGACCATGCCCATTTTGCGAAGCATCTGTTCGTCCGAGGGTGTTTCGTCGACAGAGATGCCGATGGAAAGACCGCCACCTTTGACTTGCTGGGAGATATCCGCGTTCTGCATTTCCCGAGAAAGCCAGGAGCAACTGATGCCGTAGACCGTCACATTGTCGTAACGGCCTCCATCGTCCTGATCCACTAGGGCCAGACCATCCAGAAGCGGCGTGAGTCGTGCCGCGATCCGTTCACACTTGGGCAGCTGCTCCAGCGTCGGAGCGGCATTAGCGGCCTTGGAAATGGATGCTGAGCCCTCTTCTTCGCTGCAGCCACTGGCTGCAAGGGCGAGCGACAGCACCACGAATTGGACTGAACGGGGGATCGACAAGAGGTGTTTCCTGACGGGGCACTGGGATGTGTGACCGCATCAACGGTCAAGCGAACCCCAAATGTAGACCAGATCGACAGGGCTTCAAGTCAGCGGGGGCCTGCCGGCTCTGGCATCAGCGCGACTTGCGGTATACGTCGTCGAAACGCACGTTGAGCCCGCCGCATCGGCTGTTATCGGTCACCACCAGATTGCCGGCGACATGCTGCAGGGTCACCTGGCAGTCGTACTCGTCATCTCCTTCGCTGATCTTCAGCAGGTCGTCCGAGGGTCGAGCATGGCCGGAGAATGCCCCGACATGAACGATTGGCTCTCCGTAGCTATTGAGGCCGCCTTGCCACATGGCCTCGCCTTCAACGGTGAAGGGGCCGTCGGGCGAGGGTTGGGTAATGAGGATACTGTTGCCCCCCGCGATGGGGTGCCAGCGGCCGATCCAGTCGCCGGCCGTGGGTACCGGCGTAGCGTGGTCGGTACGGACGTGGTGCGCGGGCAGCCAGCCGACGAACTCGCGCTTGCTGGAGAAATACCAGGCGCAGGCCCAGCCATCCGTCTCCTTGCCGACCAGCAGCTTGTCACCATTCACCAGATAGGCGCGTCGGATGCAGGATTCCTGCTCCGGGCAGCCAACCGCGTCATCGCGAAAATGCACGGGTTGATCTGCATTGGCTACAACCTCCGCATGCCTTACCGCGCCGGCGAAGGCCGGAAAGAAGCCATTGCGGCAGGAATACGGCTCGATGGCCTGCGCTGATGGCGCCAGTAGCATGCATAGCAGGAAGGCTCTGATTCGCACGGTGCGCGGTCTCCTCATTACAGCCATGTTGACCCGCCCAGGGGATCAACTACATGGCTGATCGGTTCAGCGGTGCCGGCTGCTGCTGGGTGATGCAGTGGATGTTGCCGCCGCCGAGGAGGATCTCGCGCCCTGGCACCATGACGACCCGGTGCTCCGGGAATACCTGCGCCAGGATGCGCTCGGCTTCGGCGTCCAGCTGGTCGCCGAAGGCTGGGGCGATGATGCCGCCGTTGACGATGAGGAAGTTCACGTAGCTGCCGGCCAGGCGTATCGACGGGTCGCGCGGCTGGCTGCCATCCAGGGCGAGCACGCCTGCGCATTCTTCGGTGGTCGCGTGCAGCGGGCCGGGGATTGGCATCTTGTGCACCGTCAGCGTGCGGCCCTTGGCGTCGCGAACGCTCTGCAGCACGGCCATGGCCGCCTGACAGCGCTCGAAGTTGGGGTCGTTCGCATCGTCGGTCCAGGCCAGCAGTACTTCACCCGGGCGCACGAAGCAGCAGAAGTTGTCGACGTGGCCGTCGGTTTCGTCGTTGAACAGGCCGTGAGGCAGCCAGATGATGCTGTCGACCGCCAGGTGCTCGCGCAGCACCGCCTCGATCTGCTCTCGGGACAGGTGCGGGTTGCGGTTGCGATTGAGCAGACATTCCTCGGTGGTGATCAGCGTGCCCTCGCCGTCGACGTGGATCGAGCCGCCCTCGAGCACGAAGCCCTCGGTGCGGTAGCGGTCGCAGTATTCGAGTTCGAGGATTTTGCGCGCCACTTCGTCGTCGCGCTGCCAGTCGGCATAGAGGCCGCCGTCTTCACCGCCCCAGGCATTGAACGTCCAGTCGACGCCGCGCAGGCCGCCTTGGTCGTCGATGACGAAGGTCGGCCCGGTATCGCGCACCCAGGCGTCGTCGGTGCTCAGTTCCACCACGCGGATGCGCGGATCGTCGAGTGCAGCGCGGGCTGCGAGGTACTGCTCGGCGCTGGCGCAGACGGTAACCGGCTCGAAGCGTGCAATGGCCTTGGCGACAGCGGTGAACGCGGCCTGCGCAGGCGCGCCGTTGTCACGCCAGTTGTCCGGGCGTTGCGGCCAGACCATCCAGGTCTGGCTGTGCGGTGCCCATTCGGCGGGCATGAAGTAGCCATCGGTACGCGGCGTGGTGGTCAGGGTGGTCATCTGCATCTCTCATGAAGCGGGAAAGGACAGGCCTTTCCCGTGGTTCGTAGCGGCGGGCGCGCGGCTCACTCTGAAGGCTGCGAGCCGTCCAACGTCCGGATCGAGCCGTAGAGATTCGGCCGGCGATCGCGGAACACGCCCCAGGCGCTGCGGATGTGTTCGAGCTGGTCGAGATCGAACTGGTGCACCAGCACGCCCTCGCTGGTTTCGTCCATTTCCTCGACCTTGGCCCCGAACTGGTCGGCGATGAACGACGAGCCGTAGAAGGTGATGTCGTAGCCGTCCTGCTCTTCGCGGCCGATGCGGTTGCTGGCGATCAGCGGCATCAGGTTGGCGCCGGCATGGCCCTGCTGTACGCGCTGCCAGTGGTCGCGCGAGGTGATGTTCGGGTCGTGCGGCTCGCTGCCGATGGCGGTCGGGTAGAACAGCAGTTCGGCGCCCATCAGCGCCATGCTGCGCGCGGTTTCGGGGAACCACTGATCCCAGCAGATGGCCACGCCGATCTTGGCGTAGCGGGTATTCCACACCTTGAAGCCGGTGTCGCCCGGGTTGAAGTAGTACTTCTCGTGGTAGCCGGGGCCATCCGGAATGTGGCTCTTGCGGTAGACGCCGAGCAGCTTGCCGTCGGCATCAATGATGGCGATGGAATTGAAGCGGGCGCGTCCGGCCAGCTCGAAGAAGCTGATCGGCAGCACCACCTGCAGCTCGGCGGCGACCTTCTGAAAATGCTGGATGGCCGGGTTTTCCTCGACCGGCGTCGCCAGATGCAGGTACTCGGCGTTGGGCTTCTGGCAGAAGTAGGGCGTCTCGAACAGCTCCTGGATGAGGATGATCTGCGCGCCCTTGGCGGCGGCCTCGCGCACCAGCTTGTCGGCATTGGCGATGTTGGCCTGGCTATCCCAGGAACAGGCCATCTGGGTGGCGGCAACGGTAACGACTCGGGACATGGAAACCTCGCGGCTGCAGTTGAAAGGGCGACGGCTATCGAAAGCGCAAATTTATTCGATAGTTATCTGGATTGATAGGGGGCTGAACGCCGATGGCAAAGAAAGGGCTGACCGTTTATCGATATTTATCGGTCAGTGGTTCGGTGTTTCCCGCTTCGGCAGGCATGGCGGCAGATACAGGCCGAGATAGGCATCGAATACACGCAGGCCTTCCTCGGCCATGCGTGGCGTCAGGCTGCCGTACAGCTGTATCGATCGAGCATAGACGCGGTCGCCGAGTTCCACGGCCATGGCGAACACATCGATGTCCTGCGGCAGAGGCGGCAGGGCGAAATGCCGCTCGAACACGGCCTGCATCGCCTGGCCGAGTTCCAGGTCCAGGCGCTGATCGGTCTGCGTCACCTCGCCGAGGCCGTGCTGCACGAGGATCAGCTGGCGGGCGGCGCTGTCCTGTTCGTAGACCCCGAGCATGCGCTGTTCGATCAGTCGCGACAGGTCGCGCCAGCTGCTCAGACTCTGGTGATCGATGGGCTGCTCGAGGCTGTCCCTGAACGTCGCGTGCACATCGGCCGTCAGCGCCGCGAGCAATGCCGGCACGCCGGAGAAGAAGTGGTAGACGGAGGAGGGCGGAATGCCGGCGCGCTCCGCCACCGCGTACACCGATAGCGTCGCGGCGCCCTGCTCGGCGAGCAGCTCACGGGCGCTGGAGAGAATCTGGCGGATGCGTGCCTGGCTGCTGGCGCGCGGGCGGCGACTGGGCGTCGCGGGGCTGGGCTTGGTCATCGGCCTATTTGAAGCCAGCACGGCGGCGGATGCAAACCGCCGTGGCGGTCGCCCCGCTGCACGCGGGCCTGCGGCTAGACGGTATGCAGATACCAGTTGTACTCGAGGTCCGAGATCGAGTGTTCGAACTCGGCCAGTTCGCTTTCCTTGCAGGCGACGAAGATGTCGATGTAGTCCGGGCTGATGTAGCGCGCCATGATCTCGCTGTCGTCCAGCTCGCGCAGGGCGTCGCGCAGGTTGGTCGGCAGGCTCTGCTCGACCTGCTCGTAGGAGTTGCCCTCGATGGGGTCGTCCGGCTCGATCTTGTTGGTCAGGCCGTGGTGCACCCCGGCGAGGATGCCGGCGAGCAGCAGGTAGGGGTTGGCGTCGGCGCCGGCGACCCGATGTTCCACACGCACGGCGTCGGGGCTGTCGGTCGGCACGCGCAGCGCCACGGTGCGGTTGTCCATGCCCCAGCACGGCGCATTGGGCACGTAGAACTGGGCGCCGAAACGGCGATAGGAATTCACGTTGGGGCAGAGGAAGGCCATCGAGGCCGCCATGGTCTGCTGCAGGCCGCCGATGGCGTGACGCAGCGGCTCGCTGTCCAGCGGATTCTCTGTGGCGAATATGTTGTTGCCATTCTTGTCGAGCAGCGAGATATGCACGTGCAGCCCGTTGCCGGCCTGGCCCGGATAGGGCTTGGCCATGAAGGTGGTGTCCATCTCGTGGTCGTAGGCGATGTTCTTGATCAGGCGCTTGAGCAGCACCGCGTAATCGCACGCCTTGATCGGATCGGCGACGTGATGCAGGTTGACCTCGAACTGCGCCGGGGCGCTTTCCTTGACGATGGCGTCGGCCGGAATGCCCTGTTCCTTGGCGCCTTCGAGAATGTCCTGCAGGCAATCGACGTACTCGTCGAGATCGTCGATCAGATAGACCTGGGTCGAGTGCGGGCGCTTGCCGGAGATCGGCGAGCGCGGTGGCTGCGGCCGGCCGTTGATGTTCTCCTGATCGATCAGATAGAACTCGAGCTCGAAGGCGGCGCAGATGGTCAGGCCCAGCTCGTCGAACTTGCTCACCACCTGGCGCAAGACCTCGCGCGGGTCGGCGAAGAAGGGGTCGCCGTCGCGCTCGTGCATGGTCATCAGCAGCTGCGCAGTGGGACGCTTCTGCCAGGGTTCCTTGCACAGCGTGTTGGGGATCGGGAAACAGGTGCGGTCGGAGTCGCCGATATCCATGCCAAGGCCGGTGCTTTCAACGGTGATTCCGTTGATGTCGAGGGCGAACAGCGAAGCGGGGAGGTTGATGCCCTTTTCGTAGACCTTGTGCAGGCTGGCGCGCTCGATGCGCTTGCCGCGCACGACTCCATTCATGTCGGTGATCAGCAGATCGACGTACTGAACCTCCGGATGTTCCTTGAGAAATGCGTTAGCTTCGTTGAGCTGAACGGCACGCGGCGGGGCCATGATGAATTACCTTAATTGTTAAAAATTTCAATCATCAGATGCTTGTCTGGGAGTCAATCGAAAAGCCTGTTCACTGTCAATAGTAGCCCGCCAGCGCCCCATGAGTGCCCACAATGGGCCTTTTTTGGGGCATCTCCGGTGCGCTGAATCCATCGCGCGCCGGGCTAATGCTCGGGCTATTGTCTATAAAAATGAACAAGACTACTCTCCGGTATGCCCCATTCGAACGACGAGTATCCCATGCCTCGCAAGCCCCTGATCGGCGTTTCGGCCTGTACCAAGCAGATCGGACATCACAGCTTCCACACCGCCGGTGACAAGTACCTGCGTGCCGCGGCGATTGCCGGCGTGCCGCTGGTGATTCCGGCGCTGGATGAGCTGATCGACCCGGCGACCCTGCTGGAAACCTTCGATGGCCTGCTGTTCACCGGCTCGCCGTCGAACGTCGAGCCACATCACTATGGCGGCCCGGCGAGCGAGACGGGCACCCATCATGATCCGCTGCGCGACCGTCTCACCCTGCCGCTGATTCGCGCGGCTGTCGAGGCGGGCATCCCGGTGTTCGGCATCTGCCGTGGGTTTCAGGAAATGAACGTAGCCTTTGGCGGCAGCCTGCACCAGAAGGTTCACGAAGCCGGCCCCTACCAGGACCACCGCGAACGTCCGGACGATCCATTGGAGGTGCAGTACGGACTCAGCCATCCGCTGCACGTGCAGCCGGGCGGGCTACTCGAGCAGCTGGGCCTGCCGGCGCAGATCCAGGTCAACTCGGTGCATGGCCAGGGCGTCGAGCGGCTTGGAGCCGGTCTGCGCATCGAGGCGCTGGCGCCGGATGGGCTGATCGAGGCGTTCTCCGTCGAGCAGGCGCGCAGCTTCGCCCTCGGCGTGCAGTGGCACCCGGAGTGGAAGGTTCACGAGCATCCGCATTATCTGACGCTGTTCCGCGGCTTCGCCGAAGCCTGCGAGGCGCGCGCCCGACAACGCTGACGGCCGACCCAGGCGGCCCTCCCCAGCAACCCCGAGGTCAACATGAGTATCCAACTCGACCAGCTCACCGGCTGGCTGAAAGAACGCAAGATCACCGAAGTGGAATGCCTGATCAGCGACCTGACCGGGATCGCCCGCGGCAAGATTTCACCGACCAACAAGTTTCTCGACGAAAAGGGCATGCGTCTGCCGGAAAGCGTGCTGCTGCAGACCGTGACCGGCGATTACGTCGAGGACGACATCTACTACGAACTGCTCGACCCGGCCGATATCGACATGTTCTGCCGACCCGACCCGAACGCGGTGTTCCTTGTGCCCTGGGCCATCGAGCCCACCGCTCAGGTGATCCACGACACCTACGACAAGATGGGCAACCCCATCGAGTTGTCGCCGCGCAACATCTTGAAGCGCGTGCTGAAAATGTACGCCGACCGCGGTTGGCAGCCCATCGTCGCGCCGGAGATGGAGTTCTACCTGACCAAGCGCTGCGAAGACCCGGACCTGCCGTTCCAGCCGCCGATCGGCCGCTCAGGCCGCCAGGAAACCGGCCGCCAGTCGTTCTCCATCGACGCCGCCAACGAGTTCGACCCGCTGTTCGAGGACATGTACGACTGGTGCGAAGCGCAGGGCCTGGATCTGGATACGCTGATCCACGAGGAAGGCACCGCGCAGATGGAGATCAACTTCCGTCACGGCGAAGCACTGCACCTGGCCGACCAGATCCTGGTGTTCAAGCGCACCATGCGCGAGGCGGCGCTCAAGCACAACGTCGCCGCCACCTTCATGGCCAAGCCGATGACCGGCGAGCCAGGCAGCGCGATGCACCTGCACCAGAGCGTCATCGACCTGCAGACCGGGCGCAACATCTTCTCCAACGAAGACGGCTCCATGAGCCAGCTGTTCCTGCACCACGTCGGCGGCCTGCAGAAGTACATCCCCGAGCTGCTGCCGATGTTCGCGCCGAACGTCAATTCGTTCCGCCGCTTCCTGCCCGACACCTCGGCGCCGGTGAACGTCGAGTGGGGTGAGGAGAACCGCACCGTGGGCCTGCGCGTGCCTGATTCCGACCCACAGAACCGCCGCGTCGAGAACCGTCTGCCGGGTGCCGATGCCAATCCTTATCTCGCCATCGCCGCCAGCCTGCTGTGCGGCTACATCGGCATGGTCGAACAGCTGCCGCCGAGCCAGCCGGTCAAGGGCCGTGGCTATGAACGGCGCAACCTGCGCCTGCCGCTGACCCTGGAAGCAGCGCTGGAGCGGATGGAAACCTGTCGCGAGCTGGAGAAATACCTGAGCCCGAAATTCATCACCGGCTACGTCGCGGTCAAACGCGCCGAGCAGGAGAACTACCACCGCGTGATCAGCTCATGGGAGCGGGAATTCCTGATGCTGTCGGTGTAGGGCCGCTTCCGCCGGAGCCGGTCGTAGGGTGGATGACGCTTTTCTCGTCCACCGAACATGCACGAACTTTTATCGAGAGGTGACTGATGAGCGATTCGCAAACCCTGCACTGGCAAGCGCTGAGCCGCGACCATCATCTGCCGCCGTTCACCGATTACAAGGCGCTGAACGCCAAAGGCACGCGCATCATCACCAAGGCGTCAGGCGTCTATCTGTGGGACAGCGAAGGCCACAAGATCCTCGACGCCATGGCCGGGCTCTGGTGCGTCAACCTGGGCTATGGCCGCGAGGAGCTGGTCGAGGCCGCGACCAGGCAGATGCGCGAGCTGCCGTACTACAACCTGTTCTTCCAGACCGCCCACCCGCCGGCCGTGGCGCTGGCCAAGGCGATTGCCGACATCGCGCCGGCCGGGATGAACCACGTGTTCTTCACCGGCTCCGGCTCGGAGGCCAACGACACCGTGCTGCGCATGGTGCGCCATTACTGGGCGATCAAGGGCCAGCCGGCGAAGAAGGTGGTCATCGGCCGCTGGAATGGCTATCACGGCTCGACCATCGCCGGCGCCAGCCTCGGTGGCATGAAGGCCATGCACGAGCAGGGAGACGGCCCGATCCCCGGCATCGAGCATATCGACCAGCCCTACTGGTTCGGCGAGGGCGGCGACATGAGCCCGGAAGAGTTCGGCGTGCGCATCGCCGACCAGCTGGAGCAGAAGATTCTCGAGGTCGGCGAGGACAAGGTCGCCGCCTTCATCGCCGAACCGATCCAGGGCGCCGGCGGCGTGATCATCCCGCCCGAGAGCTACTGGCCGCGGGTCAAGGAAATCCTTGCGCGCTACGACATCCTCTTCATCGCCGACGAGGTCATCTGCGGCTTCGGCCGCACCGGTGAGTGGTTCGGCAGCGACTACTACGGCCTCGAGCCGGACCTGATGCCGATCGCCAAGGGCCTGACCTCCGGCTACATCCCCATGGGCGGCGTGGTGGTGCGCGACGAAGTGGTGCACACGCTCAACGAGGGCGGCGAGTTCTACCACGGCTTCACCTACTCGGGGCACCCCGTGGCCGCCGCGGTGGCGCTGGAGAACATCCGCATCCTGCGCGAGGAGAAGATCGTCGAGCGGGTGAAGACGAAGACGGCACCCTATTTGCAATCCCGTTGGCAGGAACTGCTCGAGCATCCGCTGGTAGGCGAGGCGCGCGGCGTCGGCCTGCTTGGTGCGCTGGAGTTGGTGAAGAACAAGAAGACCCGCGAACGCTTTGCCGATCCCGGTGTGGGCATGCTCTGTCGCGAGCACTGCTTCCGCAACGGCCTGGTGATGCGTGCGGTTGGCGACACCATGATCATTTCGCCGCCGCTGGTGATCAGCGAAGAGCAGATCGACGAGCTGGTTGGCAAGGTGCGGTTGTGCCTCGACGCCACGGCCAAGGATGCGCTGGGTTGAGCCGTGCGGCAGCCCGCGCCAGCTGAGCTAAGGTTGTCGTTTGCACCGCTGTGCGTTCGGCTTGTTGAAAAGAGGGTCCTGACCTTGCCAGACTGCGCGCGTGCTGGAGGCCAGACCTGCCGAGGGGTGTGTCGATGCCGCCACACCGCCAGGCCGCCGCGTTGTTCATGGCCTGTTCCACTGCCCCGACATTAATGATGACAATAGGAGCTGCACGGATGAATCCCTTCGCCAAGACACTACTTGCCATGACGCTGGCCGGCACCGTTGCCGGGGCTGCGCAGGCCCAGGAAAAGGTTCTGCACGTCTACAACTGGTCCGACTACATCGCCGAAGACACCCTGGAGAACTTCACCAAGGAAACCGGCATCAAGGTCGTCTACGACGTCTTCGACAGCAACGAAGTGCTGGAAGCCAAGCTGCTGGCCGGCAGCTCCGGTTATGACGTGGTGGTGCCGTCCAACCCCTTCCTCGCCAAGCAGATCAAGGCTGGCGTGTTCCAGAAGCTGGACAAGTCCAAGCTGCCGAACTGGGAAAATCTCGACAAGGACCTGCTCAAGGCGCTGGATCCGAGTGATCCGGGCAACCAGTACTCGATTCCCTACATGTGGGGCACCATTGGCATCGGCTACAACGTCGACAAGGTCAAGGCCGTATTGGGTGACAACGCGCCGGTGGATTCCTGGGACCTGGTGTTCAAGCCGGAAAACATCGAGAAGCTGAAGTCCTGCGGCGTTTCCTTCCTCGATTCGCCGACCGAAATCCTGCCCGCCGCCCTGCATTATCTGGGCTACGCCCCGGACAGCGGCAAGGCCGACGAGCTGAAGAAGGCCGAAGAGCTGTTCATGCAGATCCGTCCGCATGTGGCCTACTTCCACTCTTCCAAGTACATCTCCGACCTGGCCAATGGCGAGTCCTGCGTGGCGATCGGCTATTCGGGTGATATCTATCAGGCCAAGGCGCGCGCCGAGGAAGCCGGCAACGGCGTCAACGTCGGCTACAAGATTCCCAAGGAAGGTGCCGGCAGCTTCTTCGACATGCTGGCTGTACCGGCTGACGCGAAGAACGTCGAGAGCGCCCACGTCTTCATCAACTACCTGATGAAGCCGGAAGTCATGGCTTCGATCACCGACTACGTGCAGTTCCCCAACGGTAACGCCGCGGCCACCCCGCTGGTGGACGAAGCGATTCGCACCGACCCGGGCATCTACCCGAGCCAGGACGTGCTGAAGAAGCTGTACACCTTCCCTGACCTCGATCCGAAAACCCAGCGCGCCATGACCCGCAGCTGGACCAAGATCAAGTCGGGTCGCTGATACGACCGATCCGGTGCCGGGCCGCATGAGCATGCGTACCGGCACCGGAGTCCGGCCAGGCCCAGCTCGTCGCGTTGCCACGTATTCCTTATCTTTTGTGATGCACTGACATTTGCATCAAATCTGTTGATTTTCAGAGGTTTTTCCAATAAACAGCCCGCCTTTCCCGCCGGGATCACGCGCGGCCTGTAACAAGAGGACTCATCCCATGCGCTCGACACTCAAGTCGTTGATCGTCGCCGCCGCCGTAGCCGGTGCGGCCACCGCCCAGGCCGCCTCCGTGCATATCTACAACTGGTCGGATTACATCGGCGAAACGACGCTGGAGGAGTTCGAGAAGGAGACTGGCATCAAGCCCGTCTACGATGTCTTCGATTCCAACGAAACCCTTGAAGGCAAGCTGCTGGCCGGCCGTAGCGGCTACGACGTGGTGGTGCCTTCCAACCATTTTCTCGGCAAGCAGATTCGCGCCGGTGCCTTCCAGCCGCTGGACAAGAGCAAGCTGTCGAACTGGGAAAATATCGATCCGGCACTGCTCAAGCAGCTGCAGAAGAACGATCCCGACAATGCCCATGCGGCGCCCTATCTGTGGGGCACCAACGGCATCGGCTACAACGTCGAGAAGGTCAAGGCCGCACTGGGCGTCGACACGATCGACTCGTGGGCGGTGATCTTCGAACCGGAGAACGCCGAGAAGCTGGCCAGTTGCGGCATCGCCTTCCTCGATTCGGCCGATGAGATGATCCCGGCCATGCTCAATTACCTGGGGCTCGACCCCAACAGCGAGAACGCGGCTGACTATCAGAAGGCCGAGGAGAAGCTCCTGGCCGTGCGGCCGCATGTACGTTATTTCCACTCGTCCAAGTACATTTCCGATCTGGCCAATGGCAATATCTGCGTCGCCGCCGGGTTCTCCGGTGATGTGTTCCAGGCCGCCGCCCGCGCCGAGGAAGCCGGCAAGGGTGTCGAGATCGCCTATGCCATTCCCAAGGAGGGCGCGAACCTCTGGTTCGACATGCTCGCCATCCCCGCGGATGCCAGCAATGTCGAAGAAGCCCATGCCTTCATCAACTACCTGCTGCGCCCCGAGGTGATTGCCGCGGTGAGCGACTACGTCGGTTACGCCAACCCCAATCTCAAGGCGGGCGAGCTGATGGACCAGGAAGTGCGTGGCGATGCGTCGGTGTATCCGCCGCAGGAAGTGCTCGACCGGCTGTACGTCTCCGCTGAGCTGCCGCCGAAGATTCAACGTCTTTCAACCCGCTCCTGGACCAAGGTGAAATCCGGCAAGTGAACTCCATGGCCTGTTCCCGTTTCGCCTGCGGCATTGCCGGTGACGAATCGGAACCGGCCGATCGGGAGCACGTCAGGCGACGCGCTCTCTGCAACGACCATTAGATCCCCGGCCCAGGCCGGCCAACCTTTTTCATTTCGGGAGTTCGCGCATGGCCGTTGCCTCCAGCGCCTACAAGAAAGCCCTCAGTGGCGAGAGCAAGAACAAGCAGGTGCTGCTGAAGATCGACCGCGTCACCAAGAAGTTCGACGAAACGGTGGCGGTCGATGATGTCTCGCTGAGCATCCATCAGGGCGAAATCTTCGCCCTGCTCGGTGGCTCGGGTTCGGGCAAGTCGACCCTGCTGCGCATGCTCGCCGGCTTCGAGCGGCCCACCGAGGGGCGCATCTTCCTCGATGGCCAGGACATCACCGATATGCCGCCCTACGAGCGGCCGATCAACATGATGTTCCAGTCCTACGCGCTGTTCCCGCACATGACGGTGGAGCAGAACATCGCCTTCGGCCTGAAGCAGGATGGCCTGCCGAAACAGGAAGTCGAGGCGCGGGTGAAGGAGATGCTCGGCCTGGTGCAGATGACCCAGTACGCCAAACGCAAGCCGCATCAGCTGTCGGGCGGGCAGCGCCAGCGTGTCGCCCTGGCACGTTCGCTGGCCAAGCGGCCGAAGCTGCTGCTGCTCGATGAGCCCATGGGCGCGCTGGACAAGAAACTGCGCTCGCAGATGCAGCTCGAGTTGGTGCAGATCATCGAGCGCGTCGGCGTGACCTGCGTGATGGTGACCCACGACCAGGAAGAGGCCATGACCATGGCCGAGCGCATCGCCATCATGCATTTGGGCTGGATCGCTCAGGTCGGCAGCCCGATGGACATCTACGAGACGCCGGCAAGCCGTCTGGTCTGTGAATTCATCGGCAACGTCAATCTGTTCGACGGCGAGCTGATCGAGGACATGGGCGACCACGCCGTGATCGCCAGCCCAGGCCTTGAGAACCCGATCTACGTCGGCCATGGCATCAGTACCCGCGCTCAGGACAAACAGATCACCTACGCCATTCGCCCGGAAAAGCTGCTGATCGGCACCGAACTGCCCGAACTGGAGCGGCCCGGCTACAACTGGGCCAAGGGCGTCGTGCATGACATCGCCTACCTCGGCGGCCACTCGGTGTACTACATCAAGCTGCCGTCCGGCGGCGTGTTGCAGGCCTTCATGGCCAACGCCGAACGTCACGTGAAACTGCCGACCTGGGAGGAAGAGGTGTACGTGTACTGGTGGGATGACAGCGGCGTGGTGTTGCAGGCATGAAGCGCTCGCCCCTGAACACCGGGCGCCGACTGGTCATCAGCGTGCCCTTCCTGTGGCTGATGCTGTTCTTCCTGCTGCCCTTTGCCATCGTGCTGAAGATCAGCTTTGCCGAGGCGGATGTGGCCATTCCGCCGTACACCGACATCTTCGCCTATGCCGATCAGCAGCTGCAGGTGCTGATCAACCTCGGCAACTACATCTTCCTCAGCGAAGACGAGCTGTATCTGGCGGCCTATCTGGGCTCGCTGCGGATCGCCTTCTTCAGTACGTTGCTCTGCCTACTGCTCGGCTATCCGATGGCCTACGCCATTGCCCGTGCGCGAAAGGACCTGCAGACAGTTCTGCTGCTGCTGATCATGATGCCGACCTGGACCGCCATCTTGATTCGCGTCTACGCCTGGATGGGCATCCTCAGCAGCAACGGCATCCTCAACGGACTGTTGCAGGGTCTCGGCCTGATCGACGCGCCGCTGCAGATTCTGAACACCGATACGGCGGTGTATATCGGCGTGGTCTACTCCTACCTGCCGTTCATGATCCTGCCGCTCTACGCCAACCTGGTGAAGCACGACCCGAGCCTGCTCGAGGCTGCGTCCGACCTCGGCGCGCGCAACCTCTCCAGCTTCTGGAAGATCACCGTGCCGCTGTCGAAGAACGGCATCATCGCCGGCTGCATGCTGGTGTTCATTCCGGTGGTCGGCGAGTTCGTCATCCCAGAGCTGCTCGGCGGTCCGGAGACGCCGATGATCGGCAAGGTGCTCTGGCAGGAATTCTTCAACAACCGTGACTGGCCGGTGGCCTCGGCACTGGCGGTGGTGATGCTGGCGATCCTGCTGGTGCCGATCATCCTGTTCAATCGGAACCAGGCGAAAGAGCTGGAGGGCAAGCTATGAAACGCTGGAGCTTTTCCAACCTGATCCTGGTGCTCGGGCTGCTGTTCATCTACCTGCCGATGGTCATCCTGGTCATCTACTCGTTCAATGCCTCGCGGCTGGTGACGGTGTGGGGTGGCTGGTCGCTGAAATGGTACGCCGGCCTGCTGGACAACTCCCAGCTGATGGGCGCAGTGATGCGTTCGCTGGAAGTCGCCGCCTACACCGCGATTGCCGCGGTGGCGCTCGGCACCATGGCCGCCTTTGTGCTCACGCGTATCCCGGTGTTCCGCGGCCGCACGCTGTTCGGTGGCCTGGTCACCGCGCCGCTGGTGATGCCGGAAGTGATCACCGGTCTGTCCCTGCTGCTGCTGTTCGTGGCCATGGCACAACTGATCGGCTGGCCGGCGCAACGCGGGCTGGTGACGATCTGGATCGCCCACACCACGTTCTGCTCGGCCTACGTCGCGGTAGTGGTGATGGCGCGCCTGCGCGAGCTGGACCTGTCCATCGAGGAAGCGGCGATGGACCTCGGAGCGCGGCCGTGGAAGGTGTTCTTCCTGATCACCATGCCGATGATCGCGCCCTCGCTGGCGGCCGGCGGCATGCTCTCCTTTGCCCTTTCGCTGGACGATCTGGTGCTCGCCAGCTTCGTCTCCGGGCCGGGTTCGACCACGCTGCCGATGGAGATCTTCTCCGCCGTGCGCCTGGGCGTGAAACCGGAGATCAACGCGGTGGCGAGTCTGATCCTGCTCAGCGTGTCGCTGGCGACCTTTCTCGCCTGGTACCTCAGCCGCCGGGCCGAGAAGCGCCGTATTCGCGCGATGCAGCAGGCGATGGATGAAACCGCTGGCAATCCCACCTGGCGTCAGGTGATCGACAGCCGCAAGGTGCTGGTGCCGCCCTCGGCGCATACCTGATGATGGTTTGAGCAGCAAAACGAAAAGGGCGCATCGATGCGCCCTTTTCGTTTCAGATGGAGTGTCCCCTGCCGCAGAGCGGTAGGGTGAATAACGCGAAGCTTATGCACAGCCGCGCCTTCTCCGTCCCCGAGCCCGCATTCACGGCCCGGGTTGTCTGTTCGCCTGCAGCGAATACCGCGTCCAGTTGCAGATCACCGCTCAGGTCCGGCAGCCCGAACCCGTGCTGTGTTCATCCATCGGTTCTTCACATCCCGTACCACCGTCCGGGCGCGGGCGCAGCCAGATCGGTGCCAGGTAGCGCAATGCCAGGCCAAAGACTGTCAGCCAACCGAGCCCGGCGAGCATGTTCAGCAGCGGCACGGGAGCGCCCGGCAGCCCCGCACTGGCACGCAGCAGCGCGGCGAGCACCAGCAGGCAGGTTGCGATCGGCACCCAGCGCCGCTGATCCAGTGCATAGCCACTGTGGGTACGCCCGGCGATGCACAGCACCGCGAGAATCGAGACGCCCATGGCCCCGAGTGTCAGTAGATGGCGGCCGGCGCTGCTGGCAAAGCCGTCGGCTAGCAGCGAGACACCCAGTGCGCCATAGCCCAGCGCCATCAGCCAGTACACGCTGTAGAGCATCAGCGACCAGCGCTCCAGCAGCGCTCGGCCGATGTGCCAGTCGTTGAGCAGATTGAACATGGCGGCGGCTGTGGCCAGGGCCAGCCAGCCGTTCAGCGGGGCCGGCAGTGCCAGCCATTCGGCGAGAGTGAACAGGCTGATGCAGAAGATCGCCAGGTTGCGTCGTGGCGGACGCGCGCGGTAGTCGTCGTCCACTTCATGGCCGGCATCCCGGCGTGCCTGAATGGCATCGTTGAGGATGCGCATGGAGATTCGGCTCATGGCCACCACGATCAGCACCATCATCACGCCGATGCCAGCGTACAGCCAGCGCATCGGGTATCGGCCGCCGACGGCATCGAAATGAAAGCCCACGGTCACCAGCGCCAGCGCGCCGAGTCCGCCGAAGAAGCCGTACTGCCGGCGCAGCGGGTCGCCCAGCAGTCGCGGTGCGAGCAGCACAAGCAGGGCGATGGCGAAGGCACTGTTGAACACCGCCGCCGGCCACGGCCCCATAACGCCGGAAAGCCAGAAGCTCAGCCTGGCGGCAAGCCACAGCAGTAGAAAGCCGAAACCTGCCTGCCGACCGAATGCCGCGGTGGCGGTAAATTCCGGCACCGCGGTGAGAACGAAGCCGGCGACTGCCGCCAGGCCGAAGCCGAGCAGCATTTCGTGGGCATGCCAGACCATTGGTCCACCCGGCACGCCAGGCAGCGGCAACCCGAACCCGAGAAAGCCCAGCCAGAGTGCGATGCCGGCCACGGCCAGCAGCACGGTGGCGAGAAACAGCGGACGGAAGCTGCACAGCAGCAGCGGCCAGTTGGCGAGTCGCGGCGATAAGGTTTTCAGCATCGTGAGCGCGCTCTGCTGGCGGAGGGTAAGGGGGCCTCCTCGCGAATGGCGACTTTGGCGGCGCCAGGCAAGGTCTGCGGCGCGCGGCTGGCCAGGCCGAAACTTTCCCGCACGGCCGGCAACTGCAGCAACTCGGCGGTGTGTTGGTAGATCCAGGCATCGCTGCGCTGCACGGCTGGCAGATCCAGCTCAAGGTGGCTGACGATGCGTCCCGGCGCTGCCGCCATGACCAGGATACGGTCGGCCAGACGCACGGCTTCCATCAGATCGTGGGTAATCATCAGCACACCCATGCCGCGTGCGGCCTGTTCGGCCAGCAGCAGGGCATAGAGGTCTTCCTTGAGGCCGATATCCAGCGCGGCGAAGGGTTCGTCGAGCAGCAGCAGATCCGGCTGCAGCACCAGCGCCCGCGCCAGGGACACGCGGCTTTGCATGCCGCCGGAAAGCTGGTGCGGAAACTTGCCGAGATCGCCTGCGGCCAGCCCCAGGCGCAGCGCGAGGAAACTGGCCTGCTGCAGGCGTTGCTGTCGCGCCATGCCTGCCGCCTTGAGCCCCAGGGCGATGTTGTCGAGCGTGGTTTTCCACGGCAGCAGCCGCGGTTGCTGGAACATGCTGGCGGGGTTGCCGAAACTGTTGTCGATACGACCTTCCTGGACGTCCAGCAGCCCCGCGCAAAGATGCAGCAGGGTGGTCTTGCCGCAGCCGGAGGGGCCGACCAGGGCGACCACTTCGCCCGCCGCCAGGTTGAAGTTGATGCCGCTGAAGATCTCATCGCGGCCGAAGGCGTGGGCCAGGCCGTGGATGTGCAATTGCGTCATGATGCCACCTCGCGCCAGCGCTCGACTTTGCGCTTGATCGGTTCCAGCAGCAGGTATTCCACCGCCAGCAGCAGGCCGACCACGGCGATGATCCAGGCCATGGTTGCGCTGGTATCCAGGTGCGAGCGCGACACCGCCAGCGCGGCGCCGACACCATCCTGGGTGGCGAGCAGTTCGGCCATCACCACAATCTTCCAGGCCATGGCGAGCGCGGTGATCCAGGCGGGGAACAGGTAGGAAACGACGTGCGGCAGATAGACATCGAGCAACAGCATCCGCCGCGGCAGGCGAAATGCCAGGGCCATGTCCTTGAGCTGGTTGTCCAGCGTGCGGGTGCCTTGCAGTGCGCCGACGAACACCAGCGGAAAGCTGGCGATGAACACGGTGAACACCGGGGTGCCGTCGCTGGCGCCGAACCAGAGCATCGCCAGTACCAGCCAGGCGATTGGTGGCATGCCCATGAGCACGGTGACCAGCGGCCGCGCCATCATCGAAGCGGTCATGGACACACCGGCGGCGAGCCCGAGCACGCTGCCGACCGCGACGGAAAGAGCAAAGCCGAGCAGCGCCCGGCGACTGGTGGCCAGCAGCTCCGGCCAGGCGGCACCTTCATCGATCAGCTGGAGCAGGCGGGAAAAGGTCTCCAGCGGCGCCGGCAGCACCAGCGCGCCATAGTGACTGGCCACTGCCTCCCAGGCGGCCAGCAACAGAAACAGGCTGGCCAGCGCGCCCCAGCCGCTCCACAGATAGCCGGGCAGGCTGGTCAGCCAGCTGCGCAGGAGGCTCATGGCTGATCGCTGACTGGCGAGTAGAAGTCATCGGCCGGCAGCTTGCCGCCGATCAGCGCCGGATTCTTTTGCAACAGCAGCTCGAACAGATACTCCACTTCTGCCCGCGCCTCGGCGGCGGGCACGGCCTCCATCTGCGCCACCGCCAACGAATCGCTCACCGCTTCGGCGCTGAGCATCGGCAGATGCCTGGCGACCAGCTGGCCGCAGCGCTCGGCGTTGGCGCTGCACCATTGCAGCGAGTCGGCGTAGGCCTGGGCGATTCGCGCGGCGATTTGCGGCTGGTCTTTCACGCTGGCCATCAGCGCGATGCCAGCCTGCGGGATGCGTGCTTCGCGTTGCAACAGACGGCCCCATTCCTGCTGCAGGTCGACGCTGCGATACAGATCCGGCGCGACCAGTCCCAGCGGCCCTTCGCTGGCCTTGCGCAGGGCCATGGAGATGGCCGGCTCGGCGAGCAGGGCGTGGTCGGTACGGCGCATCAGCAATAGCTGCATGGCGTCGATGGGCGTGGCGACGTAGCGCAAACGCAGGTCCTTGCGCACATCGATGCCGGCACGCTCGGCCAGCAGGCCGAAGAGGATGTCCGGCATGTCGCCGCGGAACGGCATGGCGATTTCCTTGCCGCGCAGGTCGTCGAGGGTGCTCAGGCCCTGTTCGCGGGACACCAGCCAGAGCAGACCCCAGGTCGAAACGTTGAGCATGCGCAGCTTGGCGCCGCGGTTATAGAGGTTGGCCGCGACGTTGACCGGCATGGCCAGCACGTCCGCCTGCTGGTTCAGCGCCAGCAGGCGCAGTTGGTCGGGGTCGCGCCAGCTGACGAATTCGACCTTGTCCGCCAGGTCGTCCAGTGCGCCGGATTCGACCATGTGGATCAGCGGGTTCGATACCGACGAGGAAGGGCCGGCCAGAATCAGGCGCGGCAGCTTGTCCGCCAGTGCCGGTGCACCGGCAGCCAGCAGGACGACCATCAGCAGATGGCGGAGCATCAGAAGCTCCCGCTCAGCGCGACGGTGATGCCGCGCCCGGGTGCTTGCAGCTCGTTACCGCTGATGCCGTCGGCCAGATGCTCGTGGTAGGCCTTGTCGAACAGGTTGCTCAGGCGCGCGTCGAGGTTGGCAGTCTGCAGCACGCCGATCCTGCCGAAGCCCCAGCCGAGGCTGGCATCGGCGGTAACGAAGCCTGCGGTACGATCCTCGCCACCGCGGGTGAACTCGGTCGCTACACGATCCTGCTCGGCGACCGCGCGCAGCTGGGCATGCCAGTAGAGGCCGCGTTCGGCCGGCTGGCCAATGCCCAGGGTCAGCTCGTGGGCCGGCATCTGGTGCAGTGGTTCGTCGTCCTGTTTGTTCTCGCCGCGCAGCCAGGTGAAGCTGCCGTCCACCACGAAGGCGCCGACACCCTTGCTGGCACTGCCTTCGAGACCGTAGATCACCACCTTGTCGAGGTTCTCGGTGCGCTTGATCGGCAGCCCGTTGGGCGCGTTGGTGCCGGTCACGCGGCCGGCGATGTAATCGTCGATGCGGGTGTGGAAGGCCGCCAGCTGATAGGTGAAATCGCCATCGCTACCCTTGAGGCCGAGCTCGAAACTGGTGGAGCGCTCCGGGTCCAGCTGCGGGTTGCCGACGTGGAAGTAGCCGTCGCCGCGCGGCGCGTCGTCGTAGCGCTCGCGCATGTCGGCGGCGCGGTAGGCCTGGCCGACGTTGGCGTAGAGGTTCAGGGTGTCAGTCAGCGGATGCAGCGCGCCCAGCGACCACGACAGGTTGTGGTCGGTGCTGTCCAGGCCGCTGGTTGTAAATGAAGGACCGTTGCCCTTGGCGCGGGCGTCAGCGCTGATGCGGTCGTAGCGGGCGCCGGCCGTCAGGCGCGTTTGGCCGAGGTCGAATTCGTCCTGCACGAACAGCCCGTAGGATTCGATCTCGGCATCCTTGAAGGGGTCGTTGCGCTGGTTGTTGTTGAAGGTCGGCGGGCCATCCACGTAGCGCTCCGGATCGCCGGTCATCTTCCAGCCGTCGACGCCCACCGTCAGCAGGTGATCGGCTACTGGCACCACCCAGCTCGAGCGCAGCCCGTGGGTGATGAAGCTGACGTCGTTGCGTACATAGTCGCGGTCGAGCCGCTCGGAGTAGGCGCGGATCTCCCGGTAGACCTCCTGACGATAGAGCTCGGTGGTCAGAGTGCCTTCACCGAGGCCGTTTTCCAGGCCGATCTGGAACAGCTCGCGCTGCTGTTCCGGCGAATGGATGGTCGCGGTGCCGAGTGGTACCGGGATGCCGGCGCCGCCGGGCTGCCCGCCGGTACGCGCCGAGCCCGGGTACCAGACGTCGCGGTCGGTGTGGCGCTGGACGTTCAGGTTGACGCTGACATCCTTGGCCAGACGCTGCTTGTACTTGAGCAGCAGGGTATCGGAGCTGTAGCCGGTGTTCTCTTCGGTACCGTTGGGGCTCTTGTAATCGTTGACCTTGCGCCCGGCAACGCCCAGCACCAGGGCATGATCGGAGCTGGAGTCGCGCAGCAGCGTAGCGCCGGTAAAGCCCTTGTCGACGCTGCTGGCGCTGGTGGAGAAGCGACCGCCGCGTTCGTCCTGCTCGGTGAAGCGTGCCTGTGGCGTGATCAGGTTGACCACCCCGCCCATGGCGCCGCTGCCGTACAGCACCGAGCCCGGACCCTTGACCACTTCGGCGCGTTCCAGCAGGCCGAGATCGAGCATGGAGGCCAGCGAGCCCTGTGGCTGGCCGGAATTGACCCGCACGCCGTCGACCATCAGCACCACGCTTTCCTTCTTCATGCCGCGCAACACCGGGTTCTGCCCCCAGGCGCCGTCGCTATGCACGGCGAGCCCGGGCTTGCCGCGGAACAGGCTGCCGACCGGCGCTGCCGTTTCGGCTGGCTGAGCCTGCAGCACCTCGATGGCTTGCGGAATGTCCCGCGTTGCGGCCTCGTAGCCCTTGGCGGTGACGACGGTTTCCTGCAGCTCCAGCGGAGCGGCGAAGGCGGACGCGCTGCTGACGGCCAGGCAGGCCAGGGCGAGTGGGTGAAGGCGGAGTATCATCGAACGGCTCCCGGATAATTCGTCGGCGGTGATGCCGACTTGGATGGGAGCAATTCTCGTTTAGGTGATAATAATTATCATTTGATCGCGATCAAGTTTACCTGTCGCAAGGCGCTACTGCTGCCAGTCGCAGAAACAGGCCACCGCCAGCGAATGGGTGGCGCGCACCTTGCGCCCGGCCAGCACGGCATCAAGGATAGGCTCGACGAAGCTGTTGTCCGAACTGCACACCGCACCTTCACTGTAGGGGCCGATATAGACCAGCTCCCCGCTTTGATCCCAGATGCCGACAGCGGGGCTGGCCGGTAGTTGCTCGGAGCCGGGCGGGGCACTCAGCGGTTTCAGCGCTGCCAGCGGCTGCGGCAAGCGGCCCTTGCTGCCCGGCTTGCGTACTTCGTAGAAGTCCACGGGTTGTCCGGCAAAGCGCTTGAGCAGTTTTTCCAGGTGCTGCTGATTGCCGACGTTGCACGGGCATCCCGGGTCCCAGAAATGCACGAAGCGCACTGGTCCCGGGCCCTGCAGCTCGGCCGGCAGGCGAAGGGCGTCGCCGGAGAACAGCTCGGCGCGCTCGCCGTCGAAGGTGCGCAGGTAGCGCGCCTCGAACCACCAGAACGCAGCCAGCATGGCGCCGCCCCAGAGCAGGGTGATCAGTGCGGCGATCAGGTATTTGCGACGAGCACTCATGGCGGGCTCCGATGTGGGTGCGCAAGCTTGCCATGGGGCGGCGCAGAGCTGAATATCCCAGGTCAACGCAATCGAAGAATTTCCATGCCCTCGCGTATCGATCCCGAGCGCCTGCGTAACAGCCTGCCCGCCCTGTCCGAGGCGGTCGCCGCAAGCGCCGAAACTCTCCATTACCAGACCTATTACGGGCTCGACCTGCCGCATCGCACGCAGGTCCAGCGTCGCCTGGGGCGCTTTCGCGTGCATGACTACGATGTCGTCGCTCAGGCCTGGTGGCCGGAGCAGCCCCACGCCAGCCTGCTGATCCTGCACGGCTACTACGACCACATGGGCCTGTATCGCCATGTGGTCGACTGGGGACTGGAGATGGGGTTCGCCGTGCTCGCCTGCGACCTGCCGGGCCATGGGCTGTCCAGCGGTCCCCGGGCGAGCATCAACGAGTTTGCCGAATACCAGGCGGTGCTGAGCGGTCTGTTCGAACAGGCACGCCAGCTCGATCTGCCGCGTCCCTGGCACCTACTTGGCCAGAGTACCGGCGGTGCCATCGCACTGGATCACCTGTTGCATCAGGCCGAAAACCCCGACCTGGGGCGCACCATCCTGCTGGCGCCGTTGGTTCGCCCGCGCGCCTGGCTGCGCTCGCGCATCAGCTACGAGTTGCTGCGGCGCTTCGTTCAGCAGATCCCACGAACGTTCAGCGAGAACTCCGGCGACCCGGCCTTCCTCGAGTTCGTCCAGAGCCAGGACCCGCTGCAGCCGGACATCCTGCCCACAGCCTGGGTCGGCGCCCTGTCACGCTGGATTCCCCGTATCGAGGGTGCGGCTGACAGCAGGCACGCGCCGTTGATCATTCAGGGCGAGGCGGACATGACCGTGGATTGGCAGTACAACCTGCCGATTCTGCAGCGCAAGTTCCCAAGTGCTGAGGTGCTGCGACTGCCCGAGGCGCGCCACCATCTGGTGAACGAGCGCGAGGAATTGCGCCAGGCGTACTTCGACTTCCTGCGCGAGCGCCTCAGATAGCGGGATCAGATGCCCTGCTGCGGCTCCAGCTCGGCGCCGCTCATGCCAACCGCCAGGCCGGCGCGTAGCGCCTGCAGCGCGGCCTGGTAATAGGCCTTGCCTTCGTCCGACTGGGCGAATGTCACATATTCCTCCAGTTCGGCATCGGACAGGTCGCGATAGACGTACAGCAGCGTGTTGTCGAGATCGGCCTCTATCTGCTCGATCATGCGTTGGCGCTGGCTGCTCAGCAGGCTCTGCGCCTGATTGCCACCGAGCAGGCCGGGAATCATCTGGCTGAGACTGTCGGCGGCGACACCGGCCAGTGCCAGGCTGACTTCCGCGCCCGCTTCGCTGGCTGGCAGCGCCTGGGCCAAGTGGCGGATCAGCAGTTGTCGGTTGCTGCCGGCTTCCACCCGCGGCAGGCCGGCGGCGTGCTTGGCCAGCTGTTCGCGCCGTGCGGCGAGCACTTCGGCCGAGACGATCTTGCGTCCCAGGGTCGACTGGAAGAATTCCAGCGCCGGCTGCGGCTCGGCCAGGTTGCCGCGCAATGCCTGCTGCGCGCGCTGGTCGATGGCATGGGCGGCGAAGCGGCGGTTGCTGTTGGTCACCAGTGCCTGGAATACCGCCGGTGGCAGGGTGTCCTTGTAGCGTTGCTGGGCCGCGGTCAGGGCATCGCCGAAATTGGCGCGCTGTTCGGTCCAGCCGGCGGTTTCGTAGAGTTCCTGATAGGTGTCGGCGAAGCTGCTGACGCTCAAGGTCAGCAGTACACAGGTCAAGAGGGCGCGCATGGAAGCTCCTGTCTGGCGGGCGGTTCATTTTCCGTGCGTCGACGCGTGCTTGTCGAGGCGCACGGTTACTGCTGCCATTTGGCGCAGCGACGCAGCTTGTAGCGGAGTCTCAACAGACCCTAGACTCCTGCGGTATCACTTCGGAGTCACTTCCTTGCCGTTCTCTTCGATCATCGACGACCTGGCCGAGCGCGGCTGGTCGGTGCAGAGTTCTTTCCTTCCCAGTGATGTGACCCACAAGCTGGCCGACGAGTGCCGCAGGCGGGACGCCGAGGGTGCGCTGGCACCGGCAGGGGTCGGCCGCGGCGAGGCGCAGGCGGTGCGCGAAGGCATTCGCAGCGACCATATCCAGTGGCTCGAACCGGGCCAGTCTGCAGTCTGCGACGACTATCTCGAACTCATGGACGGCTTGCGCCAGCAGCTTAACCGCGAGCTGTTCCTCGGGCTGGAAGAGTTCGAGTGCCATTTCGCCTTCTACCCGCCGGGCGCCTTCTATCAGACGCACCTGGACCGCTTTCGCGATGACGACAGCCGCTCGGTGACCGCCGTGCTCTATCTGAACCCGGACTGGCAGCCCGGCCATGCCGGCGAACTGCGCATGCACATGCCCGACGGCTCGCAACTGGACGTCCCACCGCTGGCGGGTAATCTGGTGGTCTTTCTCTCTGGCGATTTCCCCCACGAAGTGCTGGTCACCCAGGCCGACCGCCTGTCGCTGACCGGCTGGTTCCGTCGGCGGCCGGCGGACGTGCTGGCGCTCTGACGAGCCCGCGTCGACATTCGCGCGGACGAAAAAAAGCCCGGCGCAGGCCGGGCTAAAGGGAAGTAACTGCTTCGGGCTACATGCCGAGCATGTTCGGCAGCGCCAGAGAGATCGACGGCACGTAGGTGATCACCACCAGGAAGCTCAGCATCAGTGCCAGCCATGGCAGCACCGCGCGAATCACCTGGGTCACCGGCATGCCCGTCACCGCTGAGGCGACGAACAGATTCAACCCCACCGGTGGCGTTATCAATCCGATCTCCATGTTCACCACCATGATGATGCCAAGGTGGATCGGGTCAATGCCCAGCTGTATGGCAATCGGGAACAGGATCGGCGCCAGGATCAGGATGATCGCCGACGGCTCCATGAAGGCGCCGGCCACCAGCAGCACGATGTTCACCACCAGCAGGAACATCCACGGCTGCAGACCTGCCTCGATGACCCAGGCAGTGATCGCCTGCGGAATCTGCTCGGTGGTCAGCACGTGGGCGAAGAGCATGGCGTTGGCGATGATGAACATCAGCATGATGCTCAGCTTGCCCGACTCCAGCAGTACCTTCGGGCATTCGCGCAGCTTGAGGTCCTTGTAGACGAAGATCGCCACGAAGGCCGAATACACCGCCGCGACCGCTGCCGCTTCGGTGGGCGTGAACATGCCCGAGTAGATGCCGCCGAGGATGATCACCATCAGCAGCAGGCCCCAGACCGCCTTGCGCGCGGCGGACAGCCACTCGCGGAAGCTGGCGCGCGGCAGTGCCGGCAGGTTCTTCTTCACCGCGATGATGTAGATCGCCACCATCAGCGCCAGACCGAGCATGATGCCCGGAACGACACCGGCCATGAACAGCTTGCCGACCGAGGTCTCGGTAGCCGCGGCGTAGACCACCATGACCACCGACGGCGGGATCAGGATGCCCAGGGTACCAGCGTTACAGACGATGCCAGCGCCGAAGGCCTGCGGATAACCGGAGCGCACCATGCCGGCGATGGCGATGGAACCCACCGCGGCCACGGTGGCTGGCGACGAGCCGGACAGCGCTGCGAAGAGCATGCACGCCAGCACCGCACCGATCGCCAGGCCGCCACGGATGTGGCCGACACAGGCGTTGGCGAAGTCGATCAGGCGACGCGCCACGCCGCCGGTGGTCATGAAGGCGCCGGCCAGGAGGAAGAACGGGATCGCCAGCAGGGTGTAGTGCTCGGAGGTCTCGAACAGCTTGATCGCCAGCGAGCGCACCGAGTCCTGGCTGAAGATCATGATGGTCAGCGAACCGGCCAGACCGAGGGATACGGCCACCGGCACGCCGATGAACATCAGCACGAAGAGGGCGACGAACAGGAACAGGATGGTCATTACTTGGGCTCCTCTTCGCCGTGCTTGAGCGCATCGGCCGCTTCATCAGCGAGGCCGAGGCCGGTCTGCTCGTTGCGCAGGATACGCACGAAGATTTCGGCGAAACGGATGAACACCATGGCGAAGCCGAACGGCACGATCATGCCGATGTGCCACTGCTTGACGCCGACATGGCCCAGGTCTTCCGCGCCGATGTTGGCAACGAACAGCGCCTGGATCCACGCGAAGCTGGCCACGGTCAGCAGACCGGCGTAACCCAGGCAGAGCAGGCAGGCGATGATGCCGATGACGCGCTGGATGTGTCGCGGCGCCAGCTTCACCAGTGCATCGACGCCGATGTGGCCGGCGGTGCGCACGCCATAGGCGAGGCCGGAGAAGATCAGCCAGGCGAACAGCGCCTTGGTCAGCGCGGTGCTCCAGGTCATGGACTGGGCCAGGCCGATGATGAAGTCACCGATGGCGAACCAGAAGTCGGCGCTTCCCTCGAACCGGTCGCCCAGGTCGTAGAAAAGTGTGTAGAGGTTGTTGAGGATCACGTAGACGAAGGTCACCAGTGTCATGGCGGCCAACAGAAAGGCGATGAAACCTTCCTCGAAGTGGTCCCAGACGCGCCAGAGGGCGTTCATGGATGACATCTCCCGATGGACTGCTTGTTGTATCGAAGGCAGCACGGAGGTGCGCCGTGAACCAGCCGGGGCAGGCTGGGAGACAGAGCAATGAAAAACTCTTGTTGTCGCCATCGAAGCGGCTGGGCCCGGGATCGCCTTGGCCTGACCTGTCTGCCCTTGGTGCGGGCTTCGTCTTCGCTAGCTGCTTTGTTTTTTCACTGAGCTGTCGGGTATCGCTGGGTGGTGCAGCAAAGGGGCGGGGTGTCCGCCCCCCGGCAAGGCTTATTTAGCCTGGTTGGCAGCTTCGGCGGCCTTGATCAGGTCAGCACCGATTTCGCCTTCGAACTTCTTCCACACCGGCTTCATGGCTTCGCGCCACTTGGCACGCTCTTCCGGGGTCAGCACCAGAATTTCGGTTGTGCCGGCGGCAAGAATGTCAGCCTTGGCCTTCTGGTTCAGGGCGTCGGCTTGCTTGTTCACTTCAACAGTGACTTCTTCCACGATCTTTTCCAGCTCGCCACGTACATCGGCAGGCAGGCCGTCCCAGAACTTGGTGTTGGTGATCAGCATGTAGTCCAGCAGGCCATGGTCGGACTCGGTGATGTGCTTCTGCACTTCGTGCATCTTCTGCGAGTAGATGTTCGAGTAGGGGTTCTCGGCACCGTTGACCACGCCGGTCTGCAGGCCCTGGTAAACCTCGGCGAAGCTCATCTTGCGCGGGTTGGCACGCAGCGCCTTGAACTGCTCGTCCAGCACTGCAGAAGCCTGTACGCGGAACTTCAGGCCGCGCGCGTCTTTCGGCTCACGCAGTTCCTTGTTGGCCGACAGCTGCTTCATGCCGTTGTGCCAGTAGCCCAGGCCGGTGATGTTCTTGTCTTCCATGGAACGCAGCAGGCCCTGGCCAGCCTCGCTCTTCTGGAAGCGGTCGACTGCCGCGATGTCGTCGAACAGGAACGGCAGGTCGAAGACCTGAACGCCCTTGGAGTAGTGTTCGAACTTGGCCAGCGATGGAGCGATCAGCTGAACGTCACCCAGCAGCAGGGCTTCCATTTCCTTGCCATCACCGAACAGCGAGGAGTTCGGGTAAACCTGTACCTCGACCTTGCCGGCCAGACGCTCTTCCACCAGTTTCTTGAACATCACGGCGCCCTGGCCTTTCGGCGTGTTTTCGGCGACCACGTGGGAGAACTTGATGGTGATCGGGTCAGCCGCGTGGGCCAGACCAGCGATGCTCAGCGACAGGGCGCATGCCAGCGCCTTGGCAGTCAGTTTGAACATTGATGTTTCCTCTTGTTGTGGGTGGGAGGCCACACGGCATCCCGGCAGTAACCAGCTGGACAAGTCTAGGCGCTGAAGCCTGGGTGCGATGCTCTATCGCGACTCGTTCCGTCCGGTTCATTGAGTTTCAGGAGCAATGCCTGTGCCAAGAGCTGGCAGAGCCGCCTGAGGGCAGCGAGTTTACCCAGCAATAGATGAAGGTTTGAATGGCCAATTGCCAACAAGCGCGTCTAGGTCGCACCTTTGCGCGGGATCGCCGGTGCTGGCGCGGGCCACGCACGTGCCGTGGTCTGTGCCGGCGAGTTCGACCCTTGGCCAGCATCGAAGATGGCGGATTTCCGCCATCTAGTCGTTTTCATCGGGCGAGCTTCCGCCAACATCGGTAAAACTCAGCCCGTGCTTGCGCAGCTTGTCGTGCAGGGTCTTACGCGGCAGGCCCAGCGCTTCGGCGACGCTGCGCAGCGAGCCATGCGGGCGATTCAGCTCATCGGCGATCAGTGCGCGCTCGAAGGCCTCGACCTGCTCGCTCAGATTGCCACCTCCGGCTATCCCGGCAGCCGGTTCGCCGGCCGACTGGTCGAGCCCCAGGCCAAGGCCCAGGGCGAAGCGCTCGGCGGTGTTCTGCAGCTCGCGCACGTTGCCAGGCCAGGCGTGACGTAGCAGTGCAGCGCGTTGTTCCGGCTGCAGCTCCCGGATCGGCAGGCCGTGGCGCTGGGCGGCGGCTTCGGCGAAATGCTGGAACAACAGCAGGATGTCCTCGTTGCGCTCGCGCAGCGACGGAATTCGCAGCGGCGCGACGTTGAGCCGGTAATACAGGTCGGCACGGAACCGGCCCTGATCCGCGGCCACCCGCAGGTCCTCCTTGGTCGCGGCGATGACCCGGATATCCAGGGCGATCGACTGGTTGCCGCCGAGCCGTTCGACCACCCGCTCCTGCAGCAGGCGCAGCAGCTTGACCTGCACATCCAGGCTCATGCTCTCGATCTCGTCGAGGAACAGCGTGCCGCCGTTGGCGAATTCGAACTTGCCGATGCGCCGCTTCTGCGCGCCGGTGAAGGCGCCCGGCTCGTGGCCGAACAGTTCGCTTTCCACCACCGATTCGGCGAGCGCCCCGGCGTTGATCGCGACGAAGGGGCCGTTGCGCCGGCTGGACAGGTCGTGCAGCGCCCGGGCAACCACCTCCTTGCCCGCGCCCGTCTCGCCGAGAATCAGCACATCGGCCTGGGTCCCGGCCAGCGCGCCGATCTGTTCGCGCAGGCGCAGCATCGCCTGGGATTGTCCGAGCAGGCGCGCCGACAGCTGCTGCCGGTCGGCCAGGGCCAGGCGCAGGGAGCGGTTGTCCAGTACCAGTTGGCGTAGCGCCAGGGCACGACGCACGCTGTCCAGCAGCGCTTCGCTGGGGAAGGGTTTTTCCAGGAAATCGTAAGCGCCGGCGCGCATCGCCTGCACCGCCAGCTGAATATCACCGTGCCCGGTGATGAGGATCACCGGCATCTCGCTGTCGCGCGTGCGCAGCTGTTGCAGCAGCTCGAGGCCATCGATGCCGGGCATGCGAATGTCGCTGACCACCACGCCTGGCCAGTCCGCTGGCAGCCGGGCGGCCAGGTCGCGGGCATCGCCCAGGCTGACGACCTTGAGACCGGCCAGGTCGAGGGTCTGGCTCAATGCCTGACGCAGGTGCGGATCGTCGTCGATCAGCAGCACCTGCGCCTGGGCGCTGATCGGCTGGTCACTGCTCATTGAAAATGGTCCTCGGTGGGGAAGGCGACGCCGGGCTCGGCGCAACGCAGAAACAGGCCGAGCTGCGCACCACCCTCGGGATGGTTGCTCATGCGCAGCTCACCGCCCAGGGCGCGGGTGAGGGTATCGCAGATCGCCAGGCCGAGGCCCAGCCCCTGCGCGCTGGTCTTGGTGGTGAAGAACGGCTCGCGGGCACGCTGCAACGCTTCCTCGCTGAAGCCGGGGCCGTTGTCGCGCAGGCTGAGCAACACGCCGTCACCCTGCAGTTCGGCGCGCAGCCAGATGCGTCGCGGTTGCGGCCGCTCGGCCAGCGCATCGAGGGCGTTGGCCAGCAGGTTGGCGAGGATCTGCCGCAGCCGCGTCTCGCCGGCCTGCACCCACAGGGTGGCCTCCGGCAGGTCGCGGATCAGCTCCACGCCCATGGCCTGGCGGCGCTTGGCGAGCAGGGCCAGGGCGTCGTCCAGCGCCGGCTGCAGCGCGACCCGCTCCGGCGCGTGCTGGTCGCGACGGGCGAAGGCGCGCAGGTGGGCGATGATCGACGCCATGCGCGCGGTCAGTTCACTGATCAGCCGCAGGTTGTCGCGGGCTTCGGCGTTGCGCTGCTGGTCGAGCAGCACCCCGGCGTTGTCGGCATAGCTGCGGATCGCCGCCAGCGGCTGATTGAGTTCGTGGCTGATGCTCGCCGACATGGTGCCCAGCGCCGACAGCTTGCCGGCCTGCAGCAGTTCGTCCTGGGCGCGCACTAGTTCCTGCTGCGCCTGCTCGCGCTCCAGTACCTCGACCTTCAGCCGGCTGTTCAGCGCTTCCAGGTCGCGCGTGCGTTCCAGCACGCGCTGTTCGAGCTGCTGGCGCGCCTGGCTGTCCAGCGCCAGGCGTTCGATGAAGTGCCGGCGGCGCTGCATCAGCAGGCCGAGCCAGAGCAGCAGCGCCAGCAGTGTGGCGGCGCCGATGGCGACCACGGTGCGCACCGGTCGCTCGATCAGGTTGATCGGCGCGAGGATGCGCACCGTCCAGCCGGTCTCCTTGAGCTCACGGCTCTGGATCAGCCAGGCATCGATGTCCAGCGTCAGGTCCTGCGGATAGAGGGTTGGATAGGGCTGATCGAAGGCGATCTGTTCGCGCTCGTCGACGCCCAGCCCTCGGGTTGCGCGGAAACGCCACTCCGGGCGCGAGGTGAGAATCACCACGCCGAAGTTGTCGGTCACCAGCAGCTGCTCCGGGGTGTTGCCCCAGAGCGTCTCGGTATGGTCGAGGTCGACCTTGACCACCAGCACGCCGAGGATGCCACGCTCGTCGCGCACGGCGGCGCCGAAATAGTAGCCGCGCTTGCCGGAGGTGGTGCCAAGGCCGAAGAAACGCCCCAGGCGACCTTCCATGGCCTGGCGGAAATAGGGGCGGAAGGCGAAGTTGCGGTCGACGAAGCTGTCTTCCTCGTCCCAGTTGGAGGCCGCCAGGGTATTGCCGTCCGTGTTCATCAGATAGATCACGTCGGCCCCGGTCTGGTTGCGCAGGCGTTTGAGCAGGCGATTGGCATTGTCCCGCACGGCCGGCGCTTCGGCCTGCTGCAGGACGGCGCGCAAAGCCGGCAGGTCGCCGAGGATGCGCGGCAGCACCTCGTAGCGGTTCAGCGTGCCGAGCAGGTTGGCGACGTAGAGGTCGAGGGTCTGACGATTCTGCTCGGTCAGCTCGTTGCGGTAGTAGCGCTCGGCGAGCTGCTGCAGCGGCCAGAGCAGAGGCGCAAGCAGCAAGGCCAGCAGGGCGAGGTTGCGCCAGCGAGGGCGGCGGGGTGGATGCAGTGCAGTCATGCGTGGGCGCCTGGATGTCGGGCGCATTATGCACGCAGAGCGTGCCGGCGTTCAGCGTCGCTTATCGAGCTGGCCGGATCGGAGCAGAGTGGCAGAGGCAGCCGTGAGGCCTAGCCGCTGTTGCCTCAGCGACCGGCTGCAGCGGTCTGGGGCGCGTTCGCCGCATCGAAGTGCCGGGATTGGGCAATACATTCGTGCAGCGCGGTTTCCCAGTCCGGCAGGCGGATGCCCCAGTCCTGTTGCAGGCGTGCGCAGTTCAGGCGGGAATTGAGCGGACGCTGGGCGGCGGTCGGGTAGTCCTTGGACAGGATCGGCGTGATCTCGGCGCGCAGGCGGCCCTGCTGGCGAAGCTGCTCGGCAATGCTGCAGGCGAAGCCGTACCAGGAGGTCTCGCCGCTGGCGGTGAGGTGATACAGACCGCTGGGGCCCGCTTCGCCTGCACTTCGCTTGCGTACCATTTCTGCCGTGGTGCGGGCGATGGTGGCGGCCCAGGTCGGCGCGCCGATCTCGTCGCTGACCACTGACAGCGCATCGCGCTCCTGCAGCAGGCGCTGCATGGTCAGCAGGAAGTTCTTGCCGTGCTGCGAGTAAACCCAGCTGGTACGCAGGATCAGGTATTCGCCGCCGACCGCCTGAATCGCTTGTTCGCCGGCCAGCTTGCTCGCGCCGTAGACGCTAAGCGGTTGCGGTACGTCCGCTTCGCAGTAGGGTTCGGCCTTGCGACCGTCGAACACATAGTCGGTGGAATAGTGGATCAGCGGCACGCCAAGACGTGCAGCCTCTTCGGCGAGCACCTGTGGACCGCGTGCGTTGACCGCGAAGGCCAGTTCACGGTGGCTTTCCGCCGGATCGACGGCGGTGTAGGCCGCCGCATTGATGATCAGATCCGGCCGCAACAGGCGTACTTGTTCGCGAACCTGATCCGAGTCGGACAGGTCCAGTGCGTTGTGCCCAAGCGCCAGCAGCTTGCCGGCGCCCGCCAGCTCCAACTGCAGCTCACGGGCGAGTTGCCCCTTGCTGCCGGTGATCAGGATTTTCATGGAAACAGCTCCGCGTCGCTGAGGCGCTTGCCAGCCTGGTCCTTCGCGGACAGTTGCGGTGCTTCGTCGAACGGCCATTCGATGCCGAGCTCCGGATCGTTCCACAACAGGCTGCGCTCGTGCTCCGGCGCGTAGTAGTCGGTGGTCTTGTAGAGGAATTCGGCGCTTTCGCTGAGCACCACGAAGCCATGCGCGAAACCTTCGGGGATCCACAGCTGGTGCTGGTTCTGCGCACTCAGGTGAGTGCCGAACCAGCGTCCGAAGCTCGGTGAGCTCTTGCGCAGATCGACAGCGACGTCGAACACCTCGCCGGCCACCACGCGCACCAGTTTCCCCTGCGGCTGCTGGATCTGGTAGTGCAGACCGCGCAGCACGCCGCGCTGGGACTTGGAGTGGTTGTCCTGGACGAACTGGCGCTTGAGCCCCGTGGCCGCTTCGAAAGCGGCCGCGTTGAAGCTCTCGTAGAAGAAACCGCGTTCGTCGCCGAAGACCTTGGGCTCGATGATCAGTACGTCGGGAATGCTGGTTTCGACGACCTTCATGCGTCTTCACCCGCCAGTTTGAACAGGTACTGGCCGTAGCCGGTCTTGCCCAGAGCGTCGGCGCGGCGCAGCAGCTGCTCGCGATCGATCCACTTGTTCTGGTAGGCGATCTCTTCCAGACAGGCGACCTTCAGACCCTGGCGATGCTCGATGGTCTGCACATACTGCGAGGCTTCCAGCAGGCTGTCGTGGGTACCGGTGTCGAGCCAGGCGAAGCCACGGCCGAAGCGCTCGACGTTGAGATCGCCACGTTCGAGGTAGGCCATGTTGACGTCGGTTATCTCCAGCTCGCCGCGTGGCGAGGGCTTGATCGACTTGGCGATCTCGATGACGTCGTTGTCGTAGAAGTACAGGCCGGTCACCGCGTAGCTGGACTTCGGCTTCTTCGGCTTTTCCTCGATGGACAGCGCTTTGCCGCTCTCATCGAAGTCGATCACGCCGAAGCGCTCCGGGTCCTTGACCCAGTAGCCGAATACGGTAGCGCCGCTTGGCTGGGCGGCGGCGCGCTGCAGCTTCTCGGTGAAGTGCTGGCCGTGGAAGATGTTGTCGCCGAGGATCAGGCACACCGAATCGTCACCGATGAACTCTTCACCGATCAGGAACGCCTGGGCCAGGCCATCCGGCGAGGGCTGCTCGGCATAGCTGAAGTTGACCCCGAACTGGCTACCGTCGCCCAGCAGGTTCTTGTACTGAGGCAGGTCCTGCGGGGTGGAAATCAGCAGGATGTCGCGGATGCCAGCGAGCATCAGCACCGAAATCGGGTAGTAGGCCATCGGCTTGTCGTAGATCGGCAAGAGCTGCTTGGATACGCCAAGGGTGATGGGGTGCAGACGGGTGCCGGAGCCTCCGGCGAGGATGATTCCTTTCATGCGTTCTCCAGGGCGCCAAGGCGCTCGCGTTGATAGCTGCCGTCCTGAACGCGACGGCACCATTCGAGGTTTTCCAGGTACCACTGCACGGTCTTGCGCAGGCCGGTCTGGAAGGTTTCCTGCGGCACCCAGCCGAGTTCACGCTCGATCTTGCTGGCGTCGATGGCGTAGCGCAGGTCGTGGCCCGGGCGATCCTTGACGAAGGTGATCAGGTCTTCATAGCGCGCAAGCCCGGCAGGCTTGCTCGGCGCCAGCTCTTCCAGCAGTGCGCAGATACCGCGCACCACCTCGATGTTCTTCTGCTCGTTGTGGCCGCCGATGTTGTAGGTCTCGCCGACCAGACCTTCGCTGACCACCTTGAACAGCGCGCGGGCGTGATCCTCGACGAACAGCCAGTCGCGGATCTGCGAGCCATCGCCGTAGACCGGCAGCGGCTTGCCATCGAGGGCATTGAGGATGACCAGTGGGATCAGCTTCTCGGGGAAGTGATACGGCCCATAGTTGTTCGAGCAGTTGGTGATCAGCACCGGCAGCCCGTAGGTACGCTGCCAGGCGCGCACAAGGTGATCCGACGAGGCCTTGCTGGCCGAGTAGGGCGAGCTGGGCGCGTAGGGTGTGGTCTCGGTGAACAGGTCGTCGACGCCATGCAGGTCGCCGTAGACCTCGTCGGTGGAAATGTGGTGGAAGCGGAAGGCCTCGCGCCGCTCGACCGGCAGGCTCTGCCAGTAGGCGCGGGTGGCCTCGAGCAGCTGGTAGGTGCCGACGATGTTGGTCTGGATGAACTCCGCCGGGCCGTCGATGGAGCGGTCGACGTGGGATTCGGCGGCCAGATGCATGATGGCGTCCGGCTGGAAGTCCAGCAGCGCCTCGCTGACCCGCTCACGATCGGCGATGTCGGCCTGGAGGAACTGATAGCGCGGGTTGTCTTCCACGGCTGCCAGCGACTCCAGGTTGCCGGCATAGGTCAGTTTGTCCAGGTTGAGCACGCTGTGCTCGGTATCGAGAATGAGATGGCGGATCAGTGCGGAGCCGATGAATCCGGCTCCGCCAGTAACGAGAATGCGCATAGTGATGGGGCTTCCTTGGCGCGCTGTCGAGCGTCAGGCTCTTAGCATGTCGGCACGATAGACCGGCCGTCGATACAAAAATTCCCGAGCGCTTTGGGGTGTTGGGTAACCATCTGGTTACCTACACACGTTCAGCACGCCGGCGTGCCGCTAGAACGCTCGGAGGTAGAGAGGCCGGTTCGCTGTTGATGAACCTGGCAGGCTACACCGACGCTAGCGCAACGACACCCGCAGCCGCGACAGCGCGCCAAGAAAGAACACCGTGCCGATCACGCCCAGGGCGAGCAGCTGCGGCCAGACGATGGAAGGGCCGGCGCTGCGGAACAGGATCGCCTGGGCCAGTTCGACGAAATGCGTGGTCGGCGCCACCAGCATGATGTTCTGCACCAGCTCCGGCATGCTCTCGCGTGGCGTCACCCCGCCGGAGAGGATCTGCAGCGGGATCAGCGTGAGAATCACCAAGAGGCCCAGCTGCGGCATGGAACGCGCCACCGTGCCGAAGAAGATGCCCATCGAGGTGGCGGCGAACAGGTGCAGCGCCGCGCCGCCAGCGAACAGCCACAGCGAGCCCTGGATCGGGATGTCCAGCCAGCCCTCGACGACGAAGCGCAGGGCGAACGCCGCTGCCGCCAGCACCACCAGGCCCATGGCCCAGACCTTGCCGACCATGATCTCGAACGGCGTCACCGGCATCACCAGCAGGTGCTCGATGGTGCCGTGCTCGCGCTCGCGGATCAGCGCCGCACCGGTGAGGATGATCGCCAGCATGGTGATCTGGTTGATCACCTCGTTCACCGCGCCGAACCAGGCGCGGCTGAGGTTGGGGTTGAACGCCGTGCGCACCACCGCCTCGACGGGCAGCGCGTCACTGCTGCGATAGCGGCGAACGAACTCGGCGGTCTCGCTGGCGATGATCTGCTGAATGTGCCCGGCGCCGGTGAAGGCCTGGCTGACCTGGGTGGCATCGACGTTGAGCTGGATGGTCGGCTGGCGGCCGGCGAGCAGGTCCTGCTGGAAACGCGGCGGGATGTTCAGGGTGAAGGTGTAGAGGCCATCGTCCATGCCGCTGTCCATCTCCTGCAAGCTGATGGCCTTCGGCTCGATGAAATAGGGCAGCTGGAAGGCATTGATGATGCGCAGCGAGGCCTGCGAGCGGTCCTCGTCGACCACCGCGATGCTGGCGCGGTGCGGCGCCTCGGGAATCGCCGTGGCGCCTTCGTAGATGGCCAGGGTGAACGAATAGATGATCAGCACCAGCATCGCCGGGTCACGGTAGAGGCTGCGCAGTTCCTTGAGGCCGAGCTGGAAGATGTTGCCGAGTTTGCGTCGCAGGCCGCCCATGTCATTTCTCCTGCTTGCGCAGGCCGGCGACGCTGAGTAGGGTCAGCAGCGGGATCGCCAGCAGCATGGGAATGAAATAGGGGTACAGCTCGGCCAGCCCCAGCGACTTGGAGAACACCCCGCGGCTGATGATCAGGAAGTGGCTGGTCGGGTAGAGCTTGCCGATGAAAGCGCCGGCGCCCTCCATCGCCGAAACCGGGTGGATCAGTCCGGAGAACTGGATGGCCGGCAGCAGGGTGACGATGGTGGTGCCGAAGATCGCCGCAATCTGGCTGTTCAATATCGACGACATCAGCAGGCCAAGGCCGGTGGCGCAGGTCACGTAGAGCAGCGCGCCAAGGCAGAGGGTGAGGATGCTGCCCTTGATCGGAATACCGAAGACGAACACCGCCAGCAGCGCCAGGGTGGCGAAATTGAACATGCCCAGGGCGATATAGGGCAGTTGCTTGCCGAGCAGGAATTCCAGGCGGGTGGTCGGCGTGACGTAGAAATTGGTGATCGAGCCCAGTTCCTTTTCGCGCACCACGCCGAGGGCGGTGAGCATCGCCGGGATCATCATCAGGAGCAGCGGGATCATCGCCGGTGCCATGGCTGGCAGGCTCTGCACGTCCGGGTTGTAGCGATAACGAATGGCCACGTCAGCCGGTGCCAGCTGCCCGTCGACGCCCGCCTCGCGGGCCAGTTGCTGCAGGTAGCTCAGGTGGATGCCTTGCACATAGCCCTTGATGGTGTCGGCGCGCATCGGCATGGCGCCATCGATCCAGAACGCGACTTGCGGCACCGCGCCGCGCTTGAGGTCGCGGCCGAAATTCGGCGGAATCTCCACGGCCAGGCTGATGTCGTTGCTGCGCATGCGCTGATCGAGCTCGGCATGGCTGGCCAGCGGCGCCTGCTCGATGAAGTAGCGCGAGCCGGCCATGTTCAGCAGGTAGTTCTGGCTGGTGGTGGTCTGGTCGCGGTCGAGCACGGCGTAGGTCAGGTTCTCCACGTCGAAGCTGACCCCGTAGCCCATGATGAACATCAGCAGCACGCTGCCGAGCATCGCCAGCGTCGCCCGAATCGGGTCGCGGCGCAGCTCCATGGCTTCGCGGCGGGTGTAGCTGAGCAGGCGGCGCATGCTGAAGCGGGCCTGGCGGCCGTTATTGCCGGTCGGTTGGGTGGGATTTCCCATTGCGGCGGTTGTCGCTGCTGGCTGGTCGGCGGCATGCGCGGCGGCGGCCTCTTCCAGGTAGGCGATGAAGGTCTCTTCCAGCGTCGGCAGGCCGCGCTTGGCTATCAGCGCCTGCGGCGTGTCGCTATCGAGCACCCGTCCGGCATGCATCAGCGAGATGCGGTCGCAGCGCAGTGCCTCGTTCATGAAGTGGGTGGAGATGAAGATGGTCACGCCGTCCTCGCGCGACAGCTGCACCAGCAACTCCCAGAAGCCATCGCGCGCCACCGGATCGACCCCGGAGGTGGGCTCGTCGAGGATGAGGATTTCCGGGTTGTGGATCACCGCCACGGCCAGCGACAGGCGCTGGCGTACGCCCAGCGGCAGGCTGCTCGGCAGGCTATCGGCATCGCCGGTGAGGTCGAAGCGGGTGAGCATCTCCTGCACGCGCGGCCCGCGCCTTTCAGCCGGCAGGTGAAACAGTCGTGCATGCAGGTCGAGGTTCTGCCGCACCGTCAGCTCGCTGTACAGCGAGAAGGCCTGGGACATGTAGCCGACGCGTTGGCGGGTCTGCATGTCGTGCGGGTCCACCGGTTTGCCGAACAGCAGCGCCTCGCCCTCGCTGGCCGGCAGCAGGCCGGTGAGCATCTTCATGGTGGTGGTCTTGCCGCAGCCGTTGGATCCTAGAAAGCCGAAGATTTCGCCGCGGGAGATGCGGAAATTGACCTGATCCACTGCGACGAAATCGCCGAAACGCATGGTCAGGCCGTGAGCCTCGATGGCGACGCTGTCACTGTGCGGCTGTGGCGGAATGACCAGCTCGCGATGCTGGCTGCGCTTGGCTTCCGGCAGGAGGCGGATAAAGGCCTGCTCCAGCGAGTCGCTGCCGGTGCGCGCCAGGAGCTCGGCCGGTGTGCCGGTGGCCAGCACCTGGCCGGCGTCCATCGCCACCAGATGGTCGAAGCGCTGCGCCTCGTCCATGTAGGCGGTAGCGACCAATACGCTCATCTGCGGGCGCTCACTGCGGATGCGCTCGATCAGCTCCCAGAATTGCGCGCGCGACAGCGGGTCGACGCCGGTGGTGGGCTCATCGAGGATCAGCAGGTCGGGGTCGTGGATCAGGGCGCAGCAGAGGCCGAGCTTTTGCTTCATGCCGCCGGAGAGCTTGCCCGCCGGGCGCTCGACGAAGGGCGCGAGGCCCGTGCTGCGGGTCAGTTCGGCGATGCGCCAATGGCGCTCTTCGGCGTCCTGACCGAACAGCCGGCCGAAGAACTCGAGGTTCTCGAACACCGTCAGCGTCGGGTAGAGGTTCTTGCCCAGCCCCTGAGGCATGTAGGCGATACGCGGGCAGACCGCGCGGCGGTGGCCGGCATCGCCCATGTCGCCGTCGAGCACCTGCACTTGGCCCTGCTGCAACTTGCGCGCACCGGCGATCAGCGCTAGCAGGCTCGACTTGCCGACCCCGTCCGGACCGATCAGGCCGACCATGCAGCGCGCCGGCAGGCTCAGGCTGAGGTCATCCAGCGCGCGGGTCTTGCCGTACTGCAGGCTGACTCCGCTGATCTCGGCGACCGGGTCAGGAGACTGGTTCATTTGCCGACATTGATCTGCAGGTGTGCCGGCCACTCGGCGTCAGCGTCGAGCTTCAGATAGGCCATTCCGGGCAGCCCGGTCTTGACCTGCTCCATGTGTTTTCTCAGGAGTTCCGGATCGATCCGCGCCTTGACCCGGAACATCAGCTTCTCGCGCTCGCTCTCGGTTTCCACCGTCTTCGGCGTGAACTGCGCGACGCTGGCGACATAAGTGACCTTGGCGGGAATCACGTACTGCGGCGCCGCATCGATCACCAGGCGCACCTCGCTGCCCATCGCCACCCGGCCGGCTTGGCGCTCGGGGAGGAAGAAGGTCATGTAGACGTCGGCCAGGTCGACCAGATTGAGCAGCTTGCCGCCGGCGCCGAGTACCTCGCCCGGTTGCGCCACGCGATACTGCACGCGCGCCACGCGATCGGTCTTCAGTTCGCTATCCGTGATGTCCGCCTGCAGCCGAACCACGCTGGCCTGTGCCGCCTCCAGCGCAGATTGCGCTTCGATGACCTGGGACCTGGCGGCGGCGATGCCGGCATCGGCCGAGAGCACCTGCGAGCGCGAAGCAGCCAGCGCAGCCTGCGCGCTTTGCATGGCGGCGAGGTCGTCGTCCAGCTGCTGGCGCGGCAGGGCGTTGCGACCGACGAGGGTAGCGGTGCGCTGGTGGCGTTTCTGCGCCGCGGTCAGTTCGGCGCGCCGCTGCAATACCACTGCCTCGGCTGTGGCCTTCTCGCTCTCGCGCTGAGTAACCAGCGCCTGGGCGGTGAGGATGGCGTTTTCCGCCTGGCGCACCTGGGCGCGGGCCTGGTTGAGCTGTGCGTCGAGCACTTCGGTATCCATGCGCGCGATGACCTGGCCCGGCTGGACGAAGTCGCCCTCGTCGACGGTGATCTCGCGGATGCGCCCACCGAGCTTGGTCGCCACATCGATCTCGGTGGCCTCGATCCGGCCGTTGCCGCTGGCAAAGCCTTCGCCCAAGCCATCCGTGCGCAACTCCGACCATGCCAGCAGGCCGATTACCACGAGCGCGACGAGCGCGAACAGCACCCGTCGAAGATTTTTCTGGGCTGGCGCTTTCATGGGCGTTCCTTACGTGAAGCGATAGTTCGCATGCTAAGCGATTGCCCTGAAGGTTACGCTTAGCCTGAGTCAATAAAACTGCGGTTCAGCGTCTTTAATCGACTTTTTCGCCGGTTTTCACTGCGCGGGATGGCTTTTTGCTACCGCCACGACCCAGCTTTGCAACTGCTGACTCAGCTCGTCGCTGGCCTGGGCGAAGGCATCGACGACGCTTTCTAGTTGTGGGCTGTGGGCGGGCTGGAGAATGTCGAAGCGGCGACTGGCGAGAATCCGCTGGTCAGCGGTCGAGGCGAGCTGCGCGTCGAGACGGATCCGCACATGAGGGTGGCCGTCGATGTATTCGCTTTGAAACGCCCTCAGATCGCTGAACAGCTCCAGCTCGGCGAACAGGTTGCTTTCCTCGTTGCTCACTGCCGCTGCCTGCCCGCCTTGCCTGAACTGCTCGACCAAGCGGTCGCGCAGTAGCGTCGGTGCCGCATCGCCCCAGCGCACGCCCTGATAGCTGCTGATCTGGTTGCCGCTCGGCACCACGGCGATGCGTGGCCCGGCAAGGATGCGGCTTGCATGGGGGGTATGAATACGCAGTGCCTGGCGCAAGGTGCCACTGGACTGATTTGCCGGCACGTCGCCGGTCGGCAGCAGAAATACCCGGATTGGTTCGGCGTCGGGCAGCAAGGTGCAGGCCGAAAGCGTGCCGAACAGCGTCGCGAGGGCGAGGGGGCGGAACAGCGCTAGGCGGCTCATGGGGTGAACTCCTGAATCTTCTCGCGGCCGAGGAGGAAACCGCTCGGATTGTCTTCGAGGCGCTGGGTGACGCGACGCAGCGCGCCGAGGGTGCCGCGCAGTTCGTTGATCGCCGGGCCCAGATCGCTGAAACCTTGCAGGCCGTTGTTCAGCGCGCCCTGGTTGTCTGCCAGCAGGGCGTCGAGCCGCGAGGTGGCGCGTTCCAGTGCCGCCATCGACTCGCCGGCAGTGCTCAGCAGCTGGCGGCCTTCATCGTCGATGAGGCCGTTGGCGTTCTGGGTCAGGCGGGTGATTTCCTCCAGCGCAGTGTTGGTCCGCTGGCCCAGTTGGGCGAGCTGGGTCAGCGCTTCGCTCAGATCGCCACGCTGTTCGGCCAGCACGCTGGTCGCCTGCTCCAGATTGGCCAGGGTGCGGCCGATGCGACCGGCATTGTCCTCGGAGAGCATCAGGTTGGCGCTGCGCAGCAGGTTGTTGATGTTGGTCATCAGGTCTTCGCCGTTCTCCAGCAGCGCGCTCAGCGGCGATGGGTCGGCGATGATCAGCGGCGGCTCGCCGCGCTTGCCCTCCAGCGGCGGGCTCTGCGGCGTGCCGCTGTGCAGCTGGATGATCATGCTGCCGGTGATGTTGGCCAGCGCCAGGCGGGCGCGGGTGTCCTGCTTGATCGGCGTGCCGGAATAGACGCGGATGCGCGCCCGCACCTTGCGCGGGTCGTCCGGCTCGAGCCACAGCGCTTCGACGTCGCCGACCTTGATGCCGCTGTACTCCACAGAGCTGCCGTTGGACAGCCCGCTGACCGCGCGATTGAAGCTGATCTCGTAATAGTTGTATTCACGATCCATGCTCGACTTGCCCAGCCAGAGGGCGAACAGCAGGGCACCGCCGACTGCCAGGACGGTGAACAGGCCGATCAGCACGTGATGGGCGCGGGTTTCCATGTCAGTTCTCCTGCAAGTCGGCAGCCTGTTGCGCCGCCCGGCCACGTGGGCCGTGGAAGTAGTCGCGAATCCAGGCGTCGTCGGTGGCTTCCACCACCTCCAGGCGATCGGCCACCAGCACGCGCTTGCGCGACAGCACGGCGACCCGGTCGCAGATGGTATAGAGCGTATCCAGATCGTGGGTCACCAGAAACACGCTGAGGCCCAGCGCGTCGCGCAGGGTCAGGATCAACTGGTCGAAGGCTGCCGCGCCGATGGGGTCGAGGCCGGCGGTGGGCTCGTCGAGGAACAGTACTTCCGGGTCCAGCGCCAGCGCGCGCGCCAGTGCAGCGCGCTTGATCATGCCGCCGGACAGCTCGTCGGGGTACTTGCAGGCGGCGTCCGCCGGTAGGCCGGCCAGCGCCAGCTTCAGCCGCGCCAGATGCTCGGCATCCTTGCGTTCGAGGCCGGCGTGCTCGATCAGCGGCAGGGCGACGTTCTCCTGCAGATTCAGCGAGGTGAACAGTGCGCCACGCTGGAACAGCACGCCGAAGCGTCGTTCCAGCTGTGAGCGGCGCTCGGCCGACAGTTCCAGCAGGTTCTCGCCAAATACCGTTACGCTGCCGGCGTTGGGCCGGCGCAGGCCGACGATGCTGCGCAGCAGCACCGACTTGCCGGTGCCCGAACCGCCAACCACGCCGAGAATCTCGCCACGGCGGATGTCCAGGTCGAGATTCTCGTGCACGGTCTGGCTGCCAAAGCGATTGACCAGTCCGCGTACCTGAATCAGCGAGTCGTTGCTCGTCACCAACCCATCTCCATGAAGAACAGCGCGGCGATGGCGTCCAGCAGGATCACCATGAAGATTGCCTGGACCACACTGGAGGTGGTGTGCTCGCCCACCGACTGCGCACTGCCGCTGACCTTGAAGCCTTCCAGACAGCCGATCACCGCGATGATGAAGGCGAATACCGGGGCCTTGCCCAGCCCGACCAGGAAATGGCTGACGGCGATATCGCGCGCCATGATGTTGAAGAACATCGTCGGCGAGATGTCCAGCGCCAGCACGCAGACCACCAGCCCGCCGGCGATGCCGCTGAGCATGCCGACGAAGGTCAGGATTGGCAGCGTGATCAGCATCGCCAGCACCCGTGGCAGCACCAGCAGCTCGATCGGGCTCAGGCCGAGGGTGCGGATCGCGTCGATCTCTTCATTGGATTTCATCGAGCCGATCTGCGCGGCGAAGGCGCTGGCGCTGCGTCCGGCGAGCAGGATCGCCGCCAGCAGCACGCCGAACTCGCGCAGGAAGGAAAAACCCACGAGGTTGACGGTATAGATAGTCGCCCCGAAGTCGGCGAGCACGGTCGCGCCAAGAAAGGCCACCACCGCGCCGACCAGAAAGGTCAGCAATGCGACGATCGGCACCGCGTCGAGCCCGGTCTGCTCGATATGCACGGCCAGTGAGGTCAGCCGCCAGCGCCGCGGTCGCGGCAAGGTCAGCAGCAGCGTCTGCAGGGTCAGGCCAGTGAAGCCGAGCAGCTCGCGCTGCTGCTTCCATACCGAGGTGACCGTGCGGCCGATATGCGCCAGCAGATCGCCGAATTCATACCCGCGCGGCGGCTCGGCGGTATCCGGTTGATCCAGGGCGGTGGCTACGGTGCGCAGCAGCGCCAGGCGTTCGGCCGGCAATTGCGGCGCCCAGGCGTCGATGGCGGCGATCCGCTCGCGGCCCAGCAGCTCCACCAGCAGGCCGGCGCCTGCAGTATCCAGCGCACCGAGCCCGCTCAGCTCGATCTGGCTGCGCTCGTCGATCCGCGCCCTGAGCCGCTGCACCTCACGACGCAGCGCTGCGTAATGGGCGAGGGTCCAGTCACCGACGATGTGCGCCCGCAATGGTGAAGCCCCTTGATCGAGGGTCACCGAACCGGGAGACGAGGACAGGGTGGCGCTCATCTTCTGCAAACGGGTGCCTATGTCGGGCGATGGAGTCCCGATTGATGCTAGCAGGGCTCTGCCCGGCAAGACAGGACCGGATGGCCCGTGGTCGGCAACGGCCGGCGGATGGACCACGACGGTCGCGTCAAAGTGCGCCGTTACGCTCGAGCCGATAGCTGCTGATCGCCTCGTACACCGCCTTGCGCAGCCGATTGATGCTGCCGATGGGGCGATGCTCCGGCAGTGCGTGCCAGGGGTTGAAGCTGAGGTTGTCGCAGGCGAGATTCTGCTCGGGGCTGTCGAAGTCCTGCGGCGGCAGGCGGATGTCGGCGACCGTCTCGAATGGCGCGATGGCTTCGTCCCACTCGATGCTGGTGTCCTCAATGGGCATGTAGTGCTCGGCATTCTGCCGCTGCACCTGCAGGGCGAAGCAGGCGGGCGCGCGGTCGAGCGACAGTTGCTGGTAGAGCGCACTACGCAGGAAGTTCGGCAGGTCGCGGTTTTGCTCGGGCAGCTGGTAGGACGGGCAGTTTTCCGGCGTCGGGATGACCCGGTACTTGATGTTGTGCGAACCGAGCTTGTAAGGCGCGACCGAGCTGTAGGTGGTCGCTACCGGGCTTTCTGGCGCGGGCGCCAGGGTCTGCAACGCGATGAACAGATGGCGCAGCTCCCAGCTGCGCGGATCGATGCTCGGGAAGAACGCCAGCGCCTTCTTGCCTTGCGCCTGGGCGGCGAAATTGCTGCGGTATTCGGCGACGTCGCGGACGAAAAATACCGGATGGTTGAACATCACGAAGTCCTGTTCGCCGGCATGGCGCGGATCACGCGTGAGTTTTTCCCCCGGCACATCGAGCAGCTTGATCGCCATGCCACGTGCGTCCCGGATGCGATCGAATTGCGGATAGGCATTGCCGTTGGACAGCCGCACCCAGGCCTGCCAGGTCTTGCCCGGTTCGCTGAGCACGCCCTGACGCAGCCCCGGCTCCAGATCGGCGCGCACGCTCCTCGGCGCGCACGCAGCCATGGGCCTTGGCGTGGGCATCGCGCAGCGCGCGAGTGTTCTCGCTGTGCTGTTCGACCACGGCAATGGCGTCGGCGATGATCGCCTGGGTATCGGCCGCTTCGCTCGGTGCGATGACCTCTTCAGTGGAGACTGGGCCGCGATGGGTGAGGTGAAAGTGGACGGCGGCAATCGCCCAGCCAGCCAGGCCGATGATGGTGATGGCAAGCAGCAGCCGGCCCAGCAGCCGACCGATCCAGAGCCAGAGTCTTGTGAGCATGGGGCAGATCCTTGTGCGGGGACGAGTCAGCGGCAGCTGGGGCCGGGATTGTGGGGGCGAGCCGGCAGTTCCTCGAGGCGCGGTTCGAAGCGGGGGTCGCCAAGCACCTTGAGGTACTCGACCAGCGCCCAACGCTCATGCGGCGCCAATGCGCGTCCGATCACGCCGTTGCCGCGGCAGCCGGCGCGGAGTTCGTGGCCGCGGTTGCTGTTGCCGGTGATCGCGGTATCCAGCAGAAAGCCGCCGTCGAAACGCTCGGTGCGGATACCTACGTGCTGCGGATCGTATTCGCGACTACCGACCCAGAACTGCGTTTGCCGCTCGGCGACCGGCGACAGCAGCTGGAACAGAGTGGGGACCGAGCCGTTATGCAGGAACGGCGGCGTGGCCCAGATGCCGTCCAGCGGACGTGCCTTGTAGCCGCGCAGTTCCTGCACGCCGATCGGCAGGCCGAAGCCGTCGAATTCCGCGCGCTCGACCTCGTCGATGCCGGCGTCACGGTAGGCGCGCTCTTCGACATAGGCGGTGATATAGGCCAGCCCCTTGGCGCTGGACAGGCTGGCGAGATCGAGCGGGCCGGCTGGCGCGCCATACAGCTGCACATCCAGGCGATCCAGCTCGTCCTGGGTCCAGCTCAGGCGGGTCAGGTCGAAGCGGTGGTCGGCGATATTGTCGGCCGTGGTCGGAGCGGTACCGACGAAGGAGGTGGGGATCACCTTCATGTGCCACTCGGGGTCGCGCTCGGCAGCGAAACGCTTGTCGACCAGCTTGGGCCTGGCGTCGTGGCAATGCGCACAGTTTTCCTTGTACAGCGCGCGACCGTGGCTGGCCTGCTCTAGATCGATCGCGCCCAGCACGTCTTCGGGCCAGCGGGGCGGGGCTAGCTGCATAAGCGTGGTTTCCAGGCTGTGCAGATCGCGTACACGAACGCCCGATGCGTAGCGCTCGGCTTCGGCGACGGGCTGGCCGTTCTCGTTCAGCAGCCGTAGCGTGGCACCAACACCCAGTGCCTCGCCGATATTACGCGCCATCGGCTGCATGGCCGAGCCGTTCCACTGCACCCAGTCGAACTTCCAGATATCCCACAGATGCGGGTAGCTCACCGGCGCGTTGGCCACGCGGTAGTTCGCCGGATCGATGGCGTCGCCGAACACGCTGTTGGCGATGCGACCGAACGCATCGGTACGGCCGAAGCCTTCTTCGGTAGGGTAGAGCCCGCGGTGCCAGTCGTTGTAAGCGGTGCCGAGCAGGCGGTCGAGCACCTGCTTGAAATCGCGGCGCAACTGCGCGCGGTCCTGCTCGTAGCGCTCGCCCAGCACCTGCTCGGCGAAGCGACGAAACTTGAGCGGGTTGTAATAGGTGAAGGCCATGCTCATGCCCAGCGCCTGGCCGAACGCACCGCCGCGTAGCGTTGGCACGGTGGAGGCGAGTGAGTGCATCGCCGCACCGCCATCGATACGAATGGCCTGACCCCCGTAGCGCAGCTCGCCGGTGTGGCAGGCAGCGCAGGTCACATCCAGATAGGCGCGACCGGTCTCATCATCCTCGTGGCGGGCAAAGCCGACCGGCAGGTTGCCGGGGTTCAGCGCGGTGGCTTTTTGCGCGGGATCGACCAGAAAGCCGAAGCGCGCGAGGTAGTCGGGCGTGGCGAACCTTTCCCGGCTGAAGGGCAGCTCCAGCGCACGGAACCAGTCGTACTCCAGTCCCTTAACCTGGGTGCCTTGCGGCGTGTAGTAATAGGTCTGCCGCTGCGTGGTGTCCCACTGCTCCAGATAATGCAGCGCTTCGGGCGCTTCGTATTCTGGAAGGTTCGGGTAGGCCACAAAATACAGCCCGACCCCCGCGGCCAGCACGGCCAACAACAAGACAGCCCCCAGGGCTCGGCGCAGCAATCGCATCGGTACATCCTTGTAGCGTCATGGCGAGTGCGCGTTTATCGCAGGGTTGTGGGGTGATGGCAATACGGTGTCATTCTTTATGTGTGACAGATATTAGCGTGAGTGTGGTCCACCCCATATTTATCTCGAACGACGCTTACACCGGTTGTTCCAGTGTCCTCATATGTCAAGGGCAATGCGATTCAGATAGTCCGCCCTGTCATCACTCATCCTTGAGATACAATTATCAATCGTTACTTGGTAAGCCTCTGCGGTCTCCTCTATTTCAAAGGCTTCAAGCTTGCAATCTGCGTCTCGCAGATCGATCCACTCTCGCTGCGCCGTCTTTAATAGAGAAACGTATTGGTCTGCTAGCAAAGGTGAGGTTTTATACTGAAGTCTGATTCGATTCAGGGTGGCCTTGTACGATGAATTAAGAAGATTGTCTGATTGCTCTTTATTGTACTGCGCGCACAGAGCTATTTGAGAAGAAGCTTCAATTTCTTCGCACGGATTATTAACATCATTGCTTAATGCTGTACGTGCAAAAAGAAGCAAAAAAATTAGAGTTATTTTTCGGGTATTGAACATTAGTTATTCCTAAGGTAACGAGCTCTGTTTCGCCCCGGCTCATACTGCCTGATGGCAGGCGTATTTTCTATGTAGCGTATCAGCTCGGATTTATCATTCCTCATCCCAGCCTTCATCGGGTTGGGCCCCTTTGTAAAACCCTGATAGACGAAATCTACCAGCACATCCCTGATGACCTGATCTAGGGCGTTCCAATCGGCCCTATCAGGCTCGCTCGCAGTCCAGTGGTCATAGTTTCTGATAGAACGATCTACATAGTTTGGATAGATGATGTTAAAAAGAAGTATTTCCTGCTCGGGAGTTATTTGCCCAATAGATGATTTATTATCTCTCACAAATTGCTGAGCAGCCACGCCTTTCTTTCCGTGCGCCTGAGCAATCCTAGTTGCCTGATCATGCGCAATGCCGGCACTTGTCATATGAGCGTAGATTTCTATTTCGGTCCGGGAACCCATGTCATAACCGCGACCGAGAGTGACGCCCGATAGATCGTTTCCAGGCCAGTGAATGACCCGGCTGAAGAACGGAGAGCTGGGAATATTATTCCCTTCGGCGTCAAATGTTATTTTCCCTTCGCTAATCGTCGGGCAGACCTTCGCTACAGTACTGAATGCGCCGATAAGAGCGAGTGGTTGGAAGTGCCAAGCTTTCCCATCCGCGCTGACAGTGTAGTTCCCGGCGATATCGCCCCACCAGCTTAGAGTTTTGATGCGGATCTTCTCTTCGGCCCAATCCTGATTGGGATCATCGGGGCGGTGGCCCATCAGGTCATCGAGTTCGTCCCAACGCGCTGCATTCCAAAACCACTCGCTTTCATGCCGCGTGACGAGCTGCGAGATGGATTGCGCGTGGCAAGGCTTTTCCAGTGCCACCTGGACTTCTTGGGAGGTCATCTTGCCGTCGCGGTTGGTGTCGATGATGTCGTAGAGGCGGCTGCGCACCGGGCCTTTTTCGGCCTGGTCGATGGCGCCCTGGTAGCTGGCTTTTTCGTCGTCGGACAGGCGAAGCGCCGCGTTGAGGTAATAGACGAATCCCGACATAGGAGGATCGGCATCCTCAAGGCATTCAAAACCGTCCCACTCCCACGGGCTGTGACGAGTAGTGATCAGCTCCTGCTCGGCGAGCCAGCCGTCGATGGGGTTGCCGTTAGCATCGGCGAACAGGCCGTCCAGCCGCCACCAGTGCATAGTGTTGTCAGCGCCATCCTTGACCTGGATTTTTCTCGAAGCGGAGAGTCCATCCAGCAAGGACTGCGGAATGATCAGGTCGACGCCGATCTGCGTGCCATCGTCGTCCAATTTGGGCGGGCTCTCGGCATTGATGTTGTTCCGGTGCGGGATCAGCTTGCTTGCGCCTTGATAGACCTTGAGCAGGGTCTTCTGGTCGTCGGGCAAGCGGCTCGCCCAGGCGCGGCTCCGGGCGATGAATGCAGGCACATCGTCGCAGCTGAATAGTTCGACATGGACCATGTGCTGAGCGGCGCTGTCGTGGTTCTGGTACAGACCGGGATGGCCAATAAGTTCACCCGCCTTGATCGACACTCCGCTGTCGAGAACGACGACCTTGTCGTATTCCGCTGGCTCGCTGTGCGGTTTGAGCAAGCTGGTGGATACATAGCCTGGCAGTTGCCCCTCGTCGTCAGCTGGTAGGGCGGGTTGTGCCGTCCCGCTGATCAGACTGACCAGCTTGCTGAATTCGCCTTCCGCTCTGCCGATGGTGATCTCGGCACCCTTGGACAGCTCCGACAGCTTAGTGGTGTTCTTGCTCGGCCCGGAGCGGACGCTCAGCCCATCCTGCTGCGTATTCACGGTGTAGCGTTTGGTTTCCCAAAAGGTGGGGCGCGGCAGGTCCGGTTGCGCTTGGTAGCCCGCCCAATCCAGCAGGTGCATGTACAGGCTGTAGAGAGTGAGGCTTGGAGGAGTTTGCCCTTCGACGATGCTGCCGTCAGCGTTCTTCAGTGGCGGCGGCTGCAGGCTGTGCTTGACCAGAACGAACCCTGTGGAAAAGGGTGCACGTTGGACCAAGGGGATGTCGTCGGTGAATTCGCTGACTGGGTAGCGCTCGTCGATGCGGTAGGCAATCACCTCTCCGTCGGCGATACAGCGCACGCTCGACTGGTCGAATGCAGCGGCCGTGCCTTCGTCGAAGTGGACGCCGCCATGCCATAAGCCGTTCTCGCCGGTGGGGTAGAACCCGCCCTTGGCCTGGGCCATATGCGTAAGCAGCTGCAGCGGATTGTTGCTGCTGTCCTTGCCAGGAAACGGGTATGCCCAGCTGATCGGGTTGGATTGGTTCATGTTCGATGCATCCTTGCGTTCGAGCCGGCGGGGCAGCCGGCTCTGTCCTTTTCTTAGCCTGAAAAATTGAGCGAGCGCTTGCGTTTGCTGAGCAGACTTTCCGCCTCACCTGGCATTGCCTGCTCCAGTAGGCTTCCGGCCTTGTCGCTATCGGCCATTCCCGGCAGCACCGGTGATTTGATCTTGATCCCCGAGCCCTTGCCCGGCGCGCCGCCGGCGTTTATTCGTGCCTGCGGGCCGGAGACGGTGATGCCGCCCGGGTCGAGCTTGATGAAGCTGCCGCCGGCCTTGAGGGTCAGTTCGATGCTGGCTTCGATGACCATTTTCTGCCCGGCCTTGAGGTGGATCTCGCGGCCGGCCTTGGTCAGATGGGCCGTGCCGAGCTTGATGTGCTGGGTCTGGCCGACAGTGAGGTGGTCGTCGGGTTTGACTTCGACCTTGCGGTCGCCGGCAACGGTCAGGTGCTCCTCGGCGCGGAATTCGCTGTAGCTGTTGGCCTCCACCGTGTCGTGACGTTCGTGGCCAACGCGGATCTTCTGGTCGTGCTCGATGTTCTCGTCCCAGTCGCGCTGGGCGTGGAGGTAGATCTGTTCGGCGCCCTTGCGGTCTTCGATGCGCAGTTCGTTGTAGCCGCCACCGCCTGGTGAGCTGAGGGTCTTGAACACCGTGCGGGTCTTGTTCGCCGGCAGGTCGTAGGGAGCCTGGTGTTCCTTGTGGTAGAGGCAGCCGGTCACCAGCGGTTGGTCGGGGTCGCCTTCGAGGAAGGTGACCAGCACTTCCATCCCGACCCGCGGGATCGCGATGCCGCCGTAGCGGTCGCCGGCCCAGCTGGAGCTGACGCGCAGCCAGCAGCTGGTCTTGTCATCGGCCTGGCCTTCACGATCCCAGTGA